>Ga0307515_10011924_pt1 | contig 16418 bp, 3 predicted proteins | sample 17_EM_MG_FD_194513 | JGI IMG/M metagenome (GOLD analysis project Ga0307515, IMG submission 194513) | Populus trichocarpa ectomycorrhiza microbial communities from riparian zone in the Pacific Northwest, United States - 17_EM | ecosystem: Host-associated > Plants > Roots > Unclassified | place...
CCGAAGACTTTCAATCCTCCGACCCCACACTCGATCTCTGGAAGTGGACTTTAATGACACAAGTAATCCAATGTATTACCATAATCACCTCTTGTGTGCCGTATCTCCGGTCCCTACTTGAACATGTCCCGTCAGGGATGTATAGCGCCGATGAGCTTCGACGGAAAGGCATGACTACTGCTGGAGTTCTGGGCCGTAAGAAGAGTGGAAGCGAGTGGTATAAGCTCAGCAGCAGCACAAGTAAAACATCACAGTCGCAGCGCTTTATACCCACTGTTGGGTCCACCATTTCGGGACTGCCAGATGGGCCGAAAAGGCCAGACGGCGAGACAACAGTGGAAATCTCAAGCCCGAGGGAAACAAACGTGAAGAAAAATGGTCAGGTGTCGGATACTGGTGGCCTAGCTAAAATTATAAAGACTACTACCATGAGCGCTGCTTGGGACGTTGACGCTAATAAATCAGACACTAGTTAGGAGACTTGTTGGATGGAGCTATGATAATGACGAACATATCGTTATACATTAGTTACTATCAAACTATATGAGCAGACAAATGTAGTTTAGTACTCTATTAGCCCCCATCAAGTTTAGCTACTTTTAGTACAACTCCAGACGAATATTCATTCTAAGCGTTTTACTATTTTGGTTTGGAAGGGGTTAAGGGGCCGTTCGGTTGCAACTTCATATCCAATATGGAGGCTTCATATTGTAACCGATATGGGGCTCAAATCTAAATATGGGGTGGTTGTTCGGTAGGTCTGGCGACATTTAAATATAAAGCTCCTCCATATCGGCAAGCGCGTCAAACTTGCAAGCTATACTATATACAGTAGTTAAAATAAGGTTCTTGGGTCTTTTTTAATATGTAGTTTCGAGCTCCCGTTCTATATTTTATATTAATACAGAGCTCTCATATACAAGCCAACGACTTCTTATACTATCCCTTGGAACGCCGATTTGCGTCCATCTGTTATTGATAAGAACTAGCCAATAGGATGAATAGGATCGAGGCTCCGTGATCAGAAGAATGTGAAGGGGGTTGAAAGCAAGCGGAGGCCAGGGCTGGGGGGAGGTTCTTTTACCTTGCGATTTGGATCAACTCGATATTGGGTCGGTTCAACAAGATCTATATTATCAGAAGTACGTTTAGAAGGCATAGTTGATAAAAATCTATTGCTTGAATCTACATACAATATACGCGTATTTTTGAGCTTGGTGTTCCTCATGGACCACTTTTAGATGGACGCCGGCGTTCCATGGGATAGCAACTCTATATATCCCGATCGCGATACTGCAGTCGCATTTACAAGCCTTATATAATATTATTCTCTTAACCTTCATAATCGCGTTGAGCGATTGAGGAGGTCGTTAGTTGAGGGGGCTCCTTTACAGTTGCGATACAGGCCTAGTGGCAGAGTGGGGCTCACTCGCTCGCAAACGTCAATTGCAGATTCAAATGAGCCAAGGCGCCACACTAATTACAAAACAGATGACACTAAAAGACGCACAGATTGAACAGATTATGATATGGAGGCAATTTGCAACCGAGCAGCCCCTAAAGTATTAAATTTTCTACTCAAATATCGTTACGTCTATGCTAAGGTCATAAGTTTACTAATAGAACCGTCACTGCCCTGCATCCAAAATTCTTAGACATCGGACGAGCCTACCCAGACTATACTCGAGAGTATGCTCGCGTACATAGACCCCTGAACTCTAGGCCAGGCATGAAATCACACAGCAGTTCCCGCAGACCCAAGTATTTGGTTGTAACACAGAGCAAGCAACTAAGATGCCGCACTAGTGCACTCACGGTTACATTGCGGCACAAGCCTAGCTCTATGTGCACGAGCTTTAGTTCCCCCTCCCCCCACGTCCTGTGCACACGCAAAGTATGGTTCGATCTTGCTTCTCGGATGTTTATGCACACGCAGGCAATGCGACTGCCAACGCTCGTACATCTGGTACCACCTGGTTGGTACCGGCCTTTCTCAAAACACTCCGGTCGCTCTTGTATTTGAACCATCGCAGTAAGTTCCTTCGGCCATGGGCGGGTGGGCAGGGAACCTTGTCGCGATGCATGTCGCTAGCTGTCAAGGATTGAATCCTTCAAGAGTAATGCAATAGAAAGCCCACACTTTCTAACCTGGAGTGTCCAGCACTGCATTGGTGCGCTTTGCCGTACCTTGGCTGCACATGGATGGTTCAGGCATCTGTTTACCTTTTCTAATGAGGGTCAATACTTAAATTGAGTCTTTTTAATTTAGTTGCGGAAGGTCTACACCTGGATTCTCGTTCATTACCTAGGACTAGTTCATGTAAAACCGGACGAGGGTAGCTCTCAAATTGACAGGACTGTTGACTTGCATTAGATCTAGGCGATACCATTGTCTGTTCTGTTCTGTCTTCGTGTCTTCGGTTTTTCCCCAAGATCTTGAGGACAGTCAGTCCCAGACGGGTCAAACCTATTCCGACCTCCTTCCACCGCTTACTATCATCAACCTTCTTCAAGGTAGTGTCATTTTCTCGCCATCATCATGGTCAAAAGCCATGAGCTGCGCGCCTTCGATGGCGACGACTTGCATAAGCGGAATAATATCTCGGAAATAGCACTCCCTAACCAGCACAATGAGTACGACAAAGATACGTCGGAATTGGCGAAAGCGGGCAAGAAGCAGGTGTTGAAGGTGTGTATATGATTGATTTGCAGTCCGAAGAATTTCCCTGACATCCGGTAGCGTAGATTCGGCTTAGTGAGCATGACCGGCTTGTCATGTGGGTTAATGTGTACATGGGAAAGCTTACTGGTGTAAGGGTTGTGTTTTACCCGTAACCACATCACTTAATTAACTGACCCTCAGTGTATTCTTGCTCGGCTTCCAAAAGTAAGCTTATCTACACTTCGAATCCTCTGCGCGGTGGCCACAAAGTTTCACAAGACTGATATTGGGTCAGCGGAGGCCCTGCCGGTCTAGTCTATGGATTTATTATAATTTGGTTGGGCAACTTATCAGTTTTTATTGCTATCGGGGAGTTATCATCAATGATTCCCACCGCTGGCGGTCAATACCACTGGGTTAGTCTCCTGGCACCGCCATCAAATAAAAAGTTTTTCAGCTATATAACAGGTATGAAGAAATTAAAATGATACAATAGCGAGACAAGGTTGCTAACTGAGTTTTGTAGGCTGGCTTACCGTCATTGGCTGGATTGCTGGACTTACAGCCGCTGCCTTCTTTGTCGCAAGTCTTATTCAAGCACTGATAATTCAGAACAACCCGACCTACACCTCAACAGGTTGGCAAGGGACTCTCTTACTCTGGGCTGTGCTTCTGATATGTGTGGCCATTAACACCTTTCTCAGTGGGGTACTGCCCGCTATTGAGGTCGTTGTTTTGATCCTTCATGTCCTGAGCTTTTTTGCTATCCTTATTCCTCTGGTCTACTTAGCTCCATCGCACAACTCTACAAAAGAGGTCTTTACAACTTGGATCAATAGCGGCTGGCCTACCCAAGCCCTCTCATTTTTTATTGGCATCCAGGGCAATGCTCTTGCCTTTGTTGGTTCTGATGCCGCCGTTCACGTAAGTTAATGAACTCTCGGAGCAGAAGTAGTACTAATGGTTTCAGATGTCTGAGGAAGTCAAGAATGCAACTACGGATGTAGCGCGCTCCATGATTCTTAGTATCCTAATTAATGGTTGCCTCTCATTTGGAATGCTTATTGCCGTACTTTTTAGCGCTGGAGATATCTCAGAGGCGGCGGAGAATAGCTTAACACAATATCCTTTCATCGAGATTTTTGCAGTTGCAGTGGGGTCAAATGCGGGAGCCATAGTCATGACCAGTATCATCGTCATCCTTGAGTTTTGTAGTGCTTTAGGCAGCCTGGCTGCTGCATCCAGGATGACCTGGTCGTTCGCTCGTGATAACGGTCTTCCTTTCTCGCGATACTTGAGCATGGTATGTACATATGACAAGATTTTATCGCTAGACTAACTTATTATCAGATTGACCGCCGCACTACCATTCCAGTCGTCTCAATTCTTGTAGTGACTACTTTCGCGGCCCTTCTCGCCCTTATCAACATTGGTAACACTACCGCATTTAACGACATTGTCTCTCTGGTTCTTGAAGGCTTTTACCTCTCATATCTCATCGCAATTGGCCTGCTACTCTGGAGACGTGTCCGCGGTGACATTGCGGAGTCAGCTCCGGAATCACAACTAGCATCCGAGTCCTTTGACCCACGCATGACTTGGGGACCCTGGCGCATAAAGGGTGCACTTGGGATAGCGAACAATGTAATCGCCTGTGCCTATTTGGTGGTACTTAGTTTCTTTAGCTTTTGGCCCTCCGTGCTGCCTGTAACCGCTGCAAACATGAATTACGCCGTACTGGTGACGGGCTTTGTTGTTATCTTCAGCATCATGTACTATCTAATATGGGCGAGGCGAATTTATCATGGCCCTATTGTCGAGGTCGAATTACATACTTTGTAGAAACTGCGCAGAGATAGCCTGGGCGAGAGGGATAATCAACACGGTTTAACGGCCCGACTAGATTTCAAGTGGTATACCTCAACCGCTTAAAGACAGATCTTCTAGTAGCTGGCGAGAGGTACCATCAGCTGTTGGCCTTCCGGCGCGTCGCGCATCTTCTAGAAGTCGGTGAAAAAGGGCAAAGGCAGAAACTACGTTATTCAACTCTTTAGCCTCTACGGGCACATGATCGGCTATAGTAGCTTAGAATTAGTGCTCTTATACTCCTTTTTAACCAAAAAGGATTGCAAGAGCACCTTTTCACGGACACGATTGGCTCTATACATCTGACGAGGATAGTCGCAGGCTTGCAAATTAATCAACGAGGCTTCAATATTGAATCGAATTGAATGCCAGGACTTAATCAATTCAATCAACTAAGAGCTGGCAGGCTTGGCAACCCATTCGGTCTGGACGTCATGATTGAATTGAGTTCATTGAAAAATATTGAGGCGATTGCATCGGGAAAATATTCGCAGGCCGAAATTCAAACTACCCGTTAAGTGAAAACCAAATACTGCCAACTAGGCTAACTGGCTGCCAATTGGCTGCAGTTAACGCATTTGACGTTTTTTTTTGACACGTAACGTCTTGGCCACCCGATCGAGCCACCTACCAAAATCTATCAGTTTTAATCTTTTATAACTCTACCACCACTACACCTATCTAGCTAGTATTTCAAATATAAACTTTGTAAAGTATATATAGTTAAACTATATTATATAATTAATATTAAAACTAAAATTATCGGTTTAAAAATTACTATATTAACTTAAATATATATAATTAATCTTAAAAAAATATATAAATAAAAGGTTTTTATATATAGATAGCCGTATTAAAAATTTGTTTAAATATCCTTAATAGGGGTAGAGTTATAGGAGGTTAAAGTTGGTAAATTTTGGTGTATTTTGGGGTGGCTTATATCGGACTGAATTTGGCGTATACATAAACACATAGAATCCTTGGCACCCGAATCTCCAAAAAAAACACGCCAAAAAACCAGAGATTTAAACACCTGCTATTATTTAGATTTAAAAGTTGGTAAAGGTTTTTTATTATATAAGAATCTATTTTATATACTAATTATAACAAAGCCTTATAGGAAATACCACGGTGGACTTGTTAATAGGCTAGGTATATCGGTATAAAATAGTTAATAATGTAAATATAATCGGTAGAGTAGGTTACCTAATAAATTAACTCTAATTATATTTTAAGATTTACTATAAAAAAGAGAACCATCTAGGTAGGGACTATGGTCCTTTAAATACATAATACTACGCCTAAGAAATATACTAAGTACGTTAGTATATCCACTACATTTCTATACTCCCATATTTTTATATTCTAAACTTATAATATAACTTAGCTATATAACTTAGCTACCCCTTATCCTATAGCTTAATTAGTTCTAGCGCCTCCTATACTATCTTAACCAACCTATTTATATCTCTTTTTAATAGTCGTACTACTACTAATATAAGGTCTGTAATATTATTCCCCTTCCTTTTTATCTTTATCCTTAAAGATATCTCCTATCTTTAAGTTATCTATTAAAGGTATAGCATTCCCGTTCTTAATTAAATGACCTTTATTATTTCTAATATCTTCTATTAAATCCTCTATATATAATTATTATAATTAGCTAGTAACTACTATACTATTACTTAGTAAAGTTATACTGTCCTATTCTCGCTATAAAGAGAAGAAGTTAGTATATATTATAATTATAGTTCTATTTAGTTGCTAACCTTCTTTCTATACTAGGTATATATAAGCAAATATATAATTATTCTATAATGTTTAATTCGTCTTTAATACTAAGTATATATATTTTATAATTCTTTATAATTATCTAGTACTCTATCTAACTTATTATAGGGTCTTAGATTTAACCCGCTACTAAAAAGTTAAAAGACTAACTTTCTACTACTTATAATAATCTATAGTTGCTTTATAATAAATAAAAGTACGCCTAACTTAAGTTTTAGCGCCTTTATAATAAAGAGTTGCGAATACTTAATACCTAACTAGCTGCTTACGCTCGGTTAATCCGTCTTAAAAGGGTTATAAAAAGTACGCTTTAAAAAGTTATATCTTATTAAGTAAAGTCTCCGTAAACTTAAGGCTAATATTATGGCACTGACCTAACGCATACTGTTTTGTACTATCTCGTACTATTTCCTACTATTAGCTGACCCACCACTAGCGCCTTGGCGGCTAGCCCTACTATTTATATACGATACCCCCTTTTACCTTCTTCTCCTCTTTATACTATAACGTAGTTATTTAGTCTACTTTATTGCAGCACCATAATAGTTTGTAGTATCCCTAATTGCGCCCCATTACAACCTTTATTTTTTCCTAATCTATTATCTCCGTTTTCCCAGTATAATTGCGACTTAGCGCGACTAATAACACTACAATATAGTTTTAGACAACCCTAGCACAGTTATAGACAATCTTAGTACTATAGCCAGCCTTATTGTAACGAAGCCTTGTAGGAAATACTACGGTGGACTTGTTAATGGGCTGGGTATATAGGTATAGAATAGTCAACAACGTAAATATAACTGGTGGAGTGGTTGCCCAACAGATTAACTCTAATTATATTCTAAGATTTACTACGAAGGAAAGAACTATCTGGGTAGGGACTGTGGTCCTTTAAATACACAACCGTACTCCTAAGAAATCCCCTTTATACGTAAGATACGTGTTATACGTATTATACGTACGTTCCCTTTGTATACTGCGTACACTGCGTACAACGTCATGTGACTTTGGTTACCATTCCTCGTTACATGGCTCTATTGGCTCCATTTTAGACCGTACCTAAATTAACTAACTAGCTTCTTCCGACTCCTCTCCTAGTAGTTATAATATTGTACTTAAAGCGTTCGTAACACTTATAGACTTTAATTGCCTTATATAAATCCCTTAAAGTAGACGACTATAATATAGATAATACCCCGTCGGTAAATATACGCGAAGCACTCGCCTGCCTTTTTAATACCTCCTATACCTACATTGCCTAAGTAATTAGGAGTAGCCTAAAGTACCTTAAGGACCTTAACGTGGCAGGAACCTTCTAGCACCTCTTTATATATATAACTTTCCTAACTAGCGTTAAGAGTAGTCTCTAACCCGTCTATAATAAAGGCTAAACTATAAAGTCCTAACTTAAAGAAGCTCAGCACAGAATTAGCTCCCTTAAGACGCTTAAACTATGCATATAATAATACGAACAGTAAGCCTTTATAAATACTTAGACTATATAAAGTCTAAGCCTTTAGATTACTACACTTACCTAAACTACTACCGATAAGAATACTGCTACTAGCTCTCCTTTTCTAACTAAGCCCCCTAAAAAAAAAGCGTAAAGCAAAAGACCTAACCCTATTTAATAGTAAGGGATTACTAACTAAAAAGTAAGAAAATTTTAAAATATAGGAAATAAAGATCTAAGGCGTTTTTTAAAGGGATATAAAGTGCTTTAAAACCCTAATAGACGAAGTCCTCTATATATTAGACATGCTAATAGATAAGGCTTATAATTATATTAAGCATAGCCTTAATATGCTACGTATATACCTAAACAACTTAAGTAAATAAACCTTCTTTAACTAAGAGTTTATATTCGTGTATATATGGAAGCACTATAAAACTATAGATATAACCTAAGCAGCTAAAAATAAGCTAGATACCTTAAGCTAGGGTAAGCGTAATTACTAGTCCTAAAAAGCAGAGCTTAATAAGTTAATAATTAAAGTAAATAAGATTAAGGAATAAAAAGTGGATCTGCTTAAGAAGAATATTTTCTTTAAGATAAAGGACCTGGCCTTTACCCTTAGCTGTAAAATCGGTAATACTAACTATAAAGGCTAGAGCAAGTAGATGGATATATTCGCTTATAACCTATAGAACTATACCCACTATACTAAGCTAAATACCGCTAAACTAAGTACCGCTAGCGGCTATTAACCTATATTACTGTAGAGTAACCTAATAGACCTTAACGCCGTTAAGTTTAGCAGTGGTAGTAATAGTCTCCCTAATAACGTCCGAAGATATTATTAGATAATAGACTTTATATAGCGTGTGGTTAACCTAGCTACTAAAAAGATACTTATAACCCCTAGAAGAACCTAAATCCCCTTCCAATACTACCACGCTAACCCCCTTCTAGCCGCGGCGGATTCTTTAATAAAGGGGATAGTAATTAAGGCGGTAATTATAGATAAGGGCATAGGTTCGGATATAGAGACCTACTCCTATAATTCCCTTCCCTAATATATCCTTAGCTAATAGTCCTATACGCGAACTATGGATAAGTACTCTATGCTACTACCAATTATAAGACCGGCTATATTATTAGTAAAGTACCCTTTAGCATATATACACCGTTAGAGACCGGTATATTAAAATATACTAGCTAAAACCACAGCCACTAGCTAAGCCCTATAATTTAGCTATTAAAAGGTTCACCCTTAGACTAAGTCGCCTTTAAGGGTTAGAACTATACGGGGAGGAGGATAAAAAGATTAGATCTATACTACTAGATTAGTTAAACCTTATTCTAAGCTAGCTACTACTTAATCTTAGAATAGTAAATAACGATAGGAATACTATCCTTATTTAGACCTACCTCTCCTTACTATATAACCTACTTCTATAAGTTCTTATTAAAACAGTAAGCCTTATTAACACTAGTAGTATAGTACTAGCGTTTATAGATAAAGACTCGCTTATAAAAAAGTATAATATTATAATAAAAAGACTCCTAGTTCTAAAACCACTTCGCCTTATTAATAGACTCCTATCCGGGTTTATTACCTACTACTTTATAATAATAATAACAATTAGCCACTATATAGAATCTATACTCTTTTACGTTATAAAGTTATTACTCTCTATACTAGTAATTCTTAAAATACCCTAGCTTATAAAGCATAACCTAAAAGCAGACTTCCCCGCCTTAGAGCTTAAGTTTAACTCTAATTACTATGCCTATAACTATCTCCTATAGTATATTCCTAACTATAACTAAGTAGCACTACATAGACGCATCGCACGGCCAACGCTTAGATACTATTAGCCGATAGTAAAAAAGGTGCCTAATACTAGTAAGCTAATATACGTAGTAAACTAAGCAGAGATTCTAGAAGACTAGACTACTGCCCTATTCCCTAAAAAATAAACACCGCTAAAACTATAAGTCCCCTATACACACCCGCTTAACCTAGGTTAGCTAATAAAATACCTAACCCTAAGTTATTTACTATATATATAATATAACCGCATATATAATAGCCAAGGGCGTTATAGCTAAGACTAAAACCAGAGCAATTAAGACCTCCCCCCTATAACGCCTAACCTTATACCTATCTCCCGCGCGTACTATATAGGGCCGCCGCTTTATTTCTGCCCCCTAGGCTAACTAAGCTATACTAGCCTAGCCGTAGCACTAGAGAACTAAATATACCCTAACCTAGACAATATTAAATACACTTATACCGTTAATTTTACCTAGTTCTGTGGATGAAAAGACGTAAAGGTAATAAGGATTTATATAGCGGAGCTAGTAGAACTAGTTAAATAAAAAGAGCATTAATAGCTACTTAAGGAGCTGTTTATAGGCCTAATAGAAGTACCGAACCTATTAGAAAGGTCTTTTTACTAGCTAGTAGAAGGCAAATATATAATAGACAAAGCCCGTAAAGCGCTACCCCCTTATTTTTATAACTTTTTTAAAACAAACCTAAAAACAAAGTCTAAGTTTCTACGTTAAAAGATAGTTAATACTAATGTCGAGAAATTTCTAAAAGGTAAACTAAGATTAATCCGCAAAGATATTTTATAACGCTTACTAAAAGAGTTTTGTAAATATATTAAACATTTCCTTCCTAAAAACGTAGATAAGCTACCCCCTTACTAACTATAGGACTATAAGATTAAGATTATACCCGGAAAGTAGGCCCTATATTATAAATATAGATTACTCTTACCTACTAAACTTAGTTATATAAAGAAGTGGATTAATAAGATACTAGATAAGGGTTTTATCTGCAAATTAACCTTATTAGCTACTATACTACTTCTTCTTATTATAAAACCTAGCGGCGGTATATAAATCTGCTATAACTACCGAGGCCTAAATATAGTTACTATTAAGAATTAGTATCTATTATTACTAGTTCGCGAAATACTTAACGCACTTTATAGTGCTAAGTACTTTACTAAGCTTAATATAATTGCTGCGTTTAACTAGATCCGGATCGCGGAAGGCTATAAATAGCTTATAGTATTTATTACCTAGTTTAGGCTCTATAAAATATTAGTTATACTATTTAGTCTCTATAACGTACCCGCTATATTTTAAAACTATATTAACTATATTCTATATAACGCCCTTAATAACAACTATACTACGTATTTTAATAATGTCCTTATCTTCTTAAAAACACGTGCTAAGTATATAAAATATATAAACGAAATTATCTAGAGACTTAGTAATGCTGGACTCTAGATTAATATTAATAAGTTTAAGTTTTATACAACTAAAACAAAATACCTTAGCTTGATTATCTTAACTAACGGCATAACTATAAACCCTAAAAGGGTGTAGGCCTTATAAAAATAGAAGGACCTAACGTTAGTTAAGGAACTATAGCAATTTCTTAGCTTCGCGAACTTCTGTTAACAATTTATTTAAGGCTGTTACGGCTTGTACAAATGCCTCTAAACCGAAGCTTGTAGAATGCTGTATTATGAAGATACTAAGCTAAAGAGAAAGGAAAAGGGGTTATTAGGACTGATGTAAACAAATATATAGGGGCAGCCGCTAAGGCGCTAGCAGTAGGCGAGCCAATTACAGGTTGGCAGAATATGGCAGAATTTAGCAGGTAGCGTGCCGCAGCGCCGTTATATCACCCCCCTCTTTAAAAGAAAGCCTGCCCTTAGGCTTAGTTAGGAATAAGATAGCACTAGGCCTATAAAACGTGATATTACAAGTATAGGATAAGGGGGAAAAGAAAGACGTAAGTGCGTCCTGACTACGTGCAGAAGCGATAGTAGGTTATGTGAAAAACACTAGGCCATAAAGAGTAGCCGCTAAAACTCTTGGCGAGGATCTGACTAATTAGACAACTTTAACTGGCGGTTGAAGTTCCTAGACATCCAAAGGTCTTACGTAACGCGCGAATTTGGGTGTACGTGTGTTATAATAGGCTTTTATTTTTTCTTTATATTAGGGCCTTAGGGCGTTCTTATCCCTATGCTCTTCTAGTAACCTATTATCTTTATTATACTAGTATGCTATTTACTCGTTTAGGTACTTTGGGGGTCCGGGCATATTAGGGTATTAGCTATAGAACTCTTTAAGCTTCTAGGGGCAGCCTATAAAGTTCTATATAGGGTACCAAGTTGGGTCCGGATTATAGCCCTTCTATTAGACACGGTATTTTAGCATTCCCCATACTATTTTACTGGCTAGTACTTTATTAACTTCCTATTTGTTATTACCGTTTACTTAAATTGGCAGGGGAGGCTCATTCTTTTGTCCGGGCAATAGGTTATTTATAGCTTTCCGTAACTTATCCGGCGAGAAAATAGGGTAAACCTTAATTAAATCTGGGAGCTTTACCTTATATAAGTTGCCTATCTTCTTAAGGACTTTATATAGTCCTGCTATCTAGTAGTCCAGCTTATAGCTCAGTCGTTTAGTCTTTTAATTCCTTATTATAACTTAGACCCTATTACTAGGAGTAAAGTTAGGCTCCTAACGGTGTTTGTTCGCCTACTGTTTTATTAACCTTTAGGCTTTTCCTAGGTTCTTATGGGCTACTATCTAGGCTTCCTCTAAGCGTTTAGCGTACTATTGGGCCTTACTATAGGATAGCTTTTCTTATATAGTCTGGGGTTCTTCTAGCCTATTTTAGTTAAAGCTTATATAGGATAAGTATCCTATTTCTAGCTAAATTGGGGCAAACCTTGTAGAGTTATGGGGTAGGGTTGCTTGGGCGTAGTCTATTAAGGGTAGTAGTTTAAACTAGTTATCCTAAAAGTAGTTAATAAAGGGCCTAAGCCTCTGGTTTAGGTACTGATTTATAATCTCTATCTAACCGTCTATCTAGGGGTAGTAGGCCGTAAAAAGTTTTAGCTTAATGCCTAGGATCTAGGTAAACTCGTTCTAGAAGGCTAATATAAACTATGGCCTATAATTAGATATAATAGTATCTAATAGTCCGTAAATTTAGTAAACGTAATAGATAAATAGCCAGGCTGCCTCTTTAGCATTAATGTTCTTGTGACAGGGAATTAAAAATAGGCGTTTGCTAAAGCGGTTAACTATAACTATAACTATATCATATTCGTTACGGTCTATAGGTAGTTTATAAAAGTCTATAAAGATATACTACTAAGGGCGCTCTAGTATTAGGAGTGGCTTAAGTAGTCCTAGGGTTTTATCTTATAGGGTTGCGGCTCTTTAGTAGTCTTCGCAGTTCTATATATATTAATTAATATCTACAGCTATTCTTAGCCAGTGGTAGCGGTAATTAATAATCTTATAGGTCTTGGTCTTGCTAGGGTATGCCGTAGAAACTTAGCAATAAGCTTTACGGATTAGCTTAGTCTATAGGTTGTTGACGTTAGGGATTATAAGCCACTCTTAGTATAGGAGCAATCCTTCCTTTGTTTTAAAATTGGGGTCTCCTTTTATAGCTTGGTTGTAGAGGGCCTTTAGGGCGTTAGCTATACGGTTTGCAGTTAAAAGGCGGTTAATTAGCCCTATTAGTTTATCTAAGGACTCCTCTAATGGTACTAGCTCGTTTTACTAGGGGTCTAGCTCCTTAAGGATCCGCGGGTTAAGCTGTTTAGGGTAAAGGAGGGTACGCGTCTAGTATTGAGTCTTTAGCTTATTCTAGGGTCCTACGTCTTATTCTCTTTAGGTTAGGGTATTAGCCTTAGAGTTTTACTTGCTAGAACGATATATAATCATAAAGAAGAATTAGGAAAGGATTTTAGCCCACTAAGCTTATTATTTAGTAAGCTGCTTTATAGTTATAAAGTACTCTAGGGCTTTATAATCTATATATATCTTAATCTAGGAATTTATACCTTTAAGCTCTGCGCGCTATTAGGAGAGTAATTAAATAATAGCTAGTATTTCTTTGTTGTGTACTTCGTAGTTATACTTAGCTAGGTCTATTGTTTTTAAGAAGAAGGTAATAGGGTACTATTCGCCGTCTAGATATAACTGCGATAGGATTTCCGCTATAACTCTATTAGAAGCGTCTGTTTCTAGCATTAATTTAAGGTTTAGGTTATAGTAATAAAGGACTAGGGAAGAGATAAGCCAATCCTTTATCTCTTTAAAGGCTTCTATATAGTTATTATTAAAGATAAAAGGCGTATCCTTCCTGGTTAGTTATATAAGGGGTTTTACTATAACTCCGTAGTTACGAATAAACCAGCGGTAGAAATTATAAAAACTAAGGAAGGACTAGATCCCTTTTACTATATAAGGGGGCTTCTAGTTGCGGATTGCCTCTACCTTTTTAGGGTTAACCTTAATTCCTTCTATAGTTATAATAAACCTAAGGTACTTTATATGTTTTACTTTAAACTCGCATTTCTTAATATTAACTTATAAGCCCGCGTTCTGTAATCTCTTTAGGACCTTCTTAATATAAACTTAATACTTAAGTTCGTTGTCTAAGTATATAAAAATATCATCTAGGTATACCGTGCAGAATTTATTAAGGTAATTAAAGAGAACATTATTTATATACCTTTGGTACGTAGCCGGTCCGTTTATTAGTCTAAAAGGAAGAACTTTATATTTATAAGAATTATAATAGGTACAGAACGTTGCTAAATCTTTAGATGTAGGGTTTATTCTAATTTAGTAGAAAGCTTAACAGATATTAAGTTTAGTAAAGATCTTTGCCCGGCTTAGACGTATAAGGGTCTTGTTAATTAAAGAAATAGGATACCGATCCTTTTAAGTAATAGCGTTAAGCTTTTAATAGTTAATATAAAAACGAAGGCCTCTATTAGGCTTTTTTATAAATAGAATAGGGGAAGTAAAAGGGGCTTATCTAGGCTTAATAAACCCTTTATCTAGGTTATTAATTAAGTACTACTTTATTGCTTTTAGCTTATCTATTAATTATTAGTAAAGGGGGCTACAACCTAGCAAGTTATTGGCTTTTAATTAAATCTTATAATCATATATCTGATAAGGGGGTAATTTATCTAAAGCCGCCTTTAAGAATATATCCTTATAATTTATATAGATAGTAGGAAGGAGGCGTTTAACTAGTTCCTCGTCGGTTTTCTTAGCTGGCTCTTCCTCCCTATTATTAATAATTTGGTTAATCTTATATAGGCTTATTATAAAGACCTTATTATCCTTTTGGTATATATTAAAGTAAAACGCTATAGCGCTAATTACGGCGATATCTATAGTGGGGGGTTTATATAATAATAGGGGCGTATATAACTTTAGGGACTTCTAGGGTACTAGCGTTATTACTACTCCTTTTAGTTCCTGTTATATCTTTTAGAGGTTATCCCTTATATCCTATTAATGCGTTCTTTTCTATACTGGTTAGACCTACGCGATTTAGACATTATTTACATCGCTATCTGTCCCGCTTTTATATATAGAGTTTTTTTTTTAAATATAGTGTTTTAGGAGAGTATCTTTATTAGTACGGAGTTCTTTCTAGCTTTACAGCGGGTGTCTTCTTAGGTAAAGGCTAGGTTACGGCCCAGACATCCTACTAGTAGGTAGGGTTAGCCCTTACGGCTAGTGTCTTGCGGTTAGTTCGGATTTCCTTAATAAAGGAGGGTAACTTTAGTCTATCCTCCGGCTAAATAAACTGTCTTTATTATATATTTAACTAAATATTAAAATAGGACATCTATTTTTATTTAAGGATTATATTATAGGACCCTAGGTCTAGGATGTAAAAAGGGATACTATATTAGCGTCGTCCGTTAAGAGTAATATATAACTTTAAGACGTGGGTAACCAGCCGACCGGCTTAGTCGTTATAGCCTTTTACCTAAATAGGCTTCTCTAGTTAGATAGCTTCTGCATTTAGAAACTTGATAATATTATTTATATAGGCAGTATTTATAAAGGTAAAGTTATTTGCTTTAGTGTTAATAAGGGCGGTTATATTAACTCTATATCTATTTTAAGATACTATATATAAAACTATAAAATGCTTTCCACCTATTAACTAACTAAGATTAATCTCTTTAAGATCAATAGGGTACCTTAGGGGGGAGTCTTTCCCTAGGGTTCTTCTTTTCCCAACTTATCGGACGTTTCTCCTTCCTCTATCTCCTTAATATCGCCTATATCCTCCTTTAGCTCTGGGCAGGATAAGGCAAAGTAACCCTACTTATTATAGTTGTAGTATATAGCTAAGGCAGGGTTAATTAAAGTATTGCGGCAAATACTAGTCGATAATGTAGTATATAACTAGTCGGGCGAGGCTTATTAGTACGTAGTTATAACCGCCTTTAGTGTAAGAGTAGTTATAACTTATCTTCCTACTCTAGCTCCTATAGGTATAGCTAGCGAGTTTTAATCGTTATAGGGTCGCTTCTACTAATTAGGGTAGGTATTAATCCGCTTTAGTTCTAAGTCTAATAATAGGTAATAAGCTATAAGTCTTTTATAGGTTAGTAGGTTATTTAAGGTTATAGCGATCTTTTCTTATAGCTAGATTGTTAGCTTATTGTATAGGTCTAATTGGTAGTTCTTAAGGGGAACCTAGCCTTCTCCTATAAGGTATAGGAATTAAGTCTAAAATTTAGCAAAGGGTTAGTTTAGTTTTATTATTAGGCGATTATA
>Ga0307515_10011925_pt1 | contig 16417 bp, 14 predicted proteins | sample 17_EM_MG_FD_194513 | JGI IMG/M metagenome (GOLD analysis project Ga0307515, IMG submission 194513) | Populus trichocarpa ectomycorrhiza microbial communities from riparian zone in the Pacific Northwest, United States - 17_EM | ecosystem: Host-associated > Plants > Roots > Unclassified | place...
CCCTCCCGCCTTCGCGGATCAACCCCGCAACCCCACTGAGTGCCAACGCAGACGATCCGATGGTGCAGCTACCGAACGATGTCCTTGTCAACTCAGAGGTGCTGCCTCCCGCTCGCCCGCTCGTTGTCTGCGTCGTCCGTGCCCTTGCGCACTCTCGAGCCGGCCACGCACGAACCGACTAAAAACACTATGCACGAAGGGACCCCTTATTCTCATCATACTATACCTCTTTCTCGATCTTACATGAGCCACCCCACCCGGGCTCCCCTCCTTCCTCCTGGTGACCCAGCAGGAGTCCTTCAACGAGATTTGAGGAAACTATCAAGACTGACGTCTCGCTACTACCACGTTTGCGCCACGAGGTCTCGCTCACACCCACCAACCCTCTGAGATCACACGATCGGCCTCGAACGCAATGGAGGAGACGGCTCTAGTAGCCCAATGCTCGTCATATACAAGGTCCACTATCCACCTATTGCTTTCTCGTCAGATCTCCAGTGGAATTCGTATCTACTTTGTGGGAATCCGTACTCATAACTACTGTCATTCTCTACAACCAATCAACTCTCTTGTGCACATAGTACTCAATCCATTCATTTAATTCTGGTAGCCTGAGTATGAATGGGAAAATCCGTCGCTAGATGAACAGTCAGAAAAGACTTTGCCATCCCAACACCCACAGACGGTACGAGGAGACACTAAGGTGACTTGTAAGCCATCCAATGCATGAGGGCACACCACTGGCTGGTATTAGGAACATTATCGTGTCCTTTTAGCGCTCCCACCAACTCAACCGGCGCCGCTCCATGCCGATGCATCAATTTGAACCCGTTTACAGGCAAAAAGCTCGCTTACAACTGCCCAAACAAAGCTGTCAGAACAAAAGTGTCAACGACACCAAGGCTTACCGAGAAATTCTCCGTCTCCTCAATACCGTCCTTGTCTTCATCCGCAAAGTACGTCTCCATAATCCGGTAAGCAATTGTTTGAATCTCCGTATTATCATGCCTCTGCAAGTTGTGAATCGAGAGCATTCCCCCAACCTCCTCCACAATTACAGTGTATGCGTTTGCCCCTAGACTCCGCTGGTTCATCTCCAGCTCGCCTAATTTGAGGACACTTTCGATAGCCACCAGGGTGGCTTCGATCAGCTGATTGTCAAGCATATTGAGCATCGAGCAGAGAGTTCCGAGCGTGTCGTGTTTTTCGACCATGAACTTGACTTGGTCGGCAGATGCCGCCGAGATCGCGTTCGAGACAGCCCAGCAAGCTTCACAGCCAGTACTAGGTTCAGCAGTCGCCAGTGTCCGGACGAGTTCCGGCCAAAGCTCGGCATCCATCACTGCCTGGATTTGTTTAGGCGTTCTCGCAAGGATGTTGCTCAGTGTCCAGCACGCACCCTTCCTCAAACCCTCCTCGTGGCTTCGGAAAATAGGAATGAGAAAGGGAAGCGCGCCAGATGCGATAACGACTTGGGTTTGCAGGTCGTCTCCAGTTACAATATTCCCGATGCAGCGAAGTGCCGGAATTTGCACGGACGTTGAGTTGTGGCTGAGGAGCTCTACAAGTCTTCTACATACCCCAGCTTCGAGGACCGCTTGGATATGGTCGTCCGCCCCATCAGAGAGATATGAGAGCGCCCAAGTGGCATTGACTAAGGTGTTCAAATCCAAATCTGGCGCATAGATGTTCATGGCCAAGACGGGTAGCGCCTTAGAAACCTGGATCAGAGTCAGAAAGCATTACGTGTGTGAAATTGGAGAGCATACAATTTCCCAGTCAGGCGGAGGATTCTTTCCTCTGCACAGATTGCTCAACGTCCAAACGGCGTTCCTAATCGAGGTGACCCGCTTGGTTTTGCTTTGAATCACATTCAGTAAAGGTTCCATGACACCGGCCTGCAGCACACAGTCGCGGAATGGCGCGTCGTCTGCAGCAATATTTCCAAGGGCCCGAACGGCCTCTTCACGGACATCGGGGTTGGAACTTGACAGTAGTGATACAAGCGGTGGTACTGCTCCGTGATTTATGATAAGCTGTGTTTGCTCGGAAGTCCCTGAAGCGATACTCGCAAGAGCGCAGGCAGCCTCGAACTGTAGCAACAGTCAGATCATGGGTGTTACGAGTATTGGAATTCAAGGTGGAGCGCACGGCGATAGGGAAGTAGTTAAGACGAAGCACCACTCACTTGAAGTTTGGGATCGTCCTCAGTAAGAAATCGGACGAAAAACGGAACAAGGCCGGCACTAATAACAGGTTGCACCAGAGGCTTCTTATCGCGAGAAAGCAGGATGCGGATGCGAAAGGTCGCGTCGACCTGTTGGGCCACATCCCCGGACAGAATTTGCTCTACCAGCTGCGGGCCCTAAGGAAAGGATCCATTATCATTCGTATTTACCCACGTGCTACTTTAGGAGTGGCGATATATGCATAGCGAGTGACTATGGGGATTGAAAACAAGACCTACCTGTACCTCCCACTCAGTCATGGTCGACACCTGGCCACGACTTGTGTACACTATGGAGCGCGTCGATCGGGTGCATAAATAGTCAATTATATAGTATCGATCGTATTCGTCACGTTACACCAGTGAAGGGCCGAAAATGGAGCGCGTGATTGAGGAAAACCGGTGATACGGTTGCGGGACGAAGCAGAGACCAATCGGTGCTAGATTTAGCTTCAGGATTCGTATGACACGCACAGTTACGGCGATCCGTCTTTGTACAGAGTTTCTCTTCAACAGACTGAGCGCCGGTGGGGTCGAAGGTGGATGCAAATGTTTGGAGAATCCCTATCCTTCGTCAAACCTGTTCCTGATCACCAGGTTATCGGAGATTATAGGAGTAGCGGCTTGTGTGCTATACATGGTAGCACATCTCCAACTCAGATCAAATGCTCGACCCTATGGACCCCTTGTTACAAAATGAGAGTAGGATGCTGACTACTAGGGCGACCACGGAAGTACATAGTCTCTGTGAGACCGTAGACAGAGCCTCTCAGTAATCGTATTCGATGGTGTATATTTCGAGGAATCATCCTAACGAGCCGACAAGGTGATGAATGCAATTTATCACATAAATAGGATTATATGTAAGGAGAATTATATCACATTAACGCAGATCTAAGACTCCTTTCTGATTTGTCCAGAATTGCGAAGCAAATCGATTTACGCGGCGTGCTTCTCGATCCACGCACCGTAAAGGTCAACTAAATGGAACTTTTGCCAAGATATCTAGGAATAACAAACACAATTTGGTTGCTCAAGCGTTCGCACCTGGAAAATCGCACAATCCTGGCAATCTGAGGTCCAACCACCGTCTCTATTCCCAGGAAAGTTATCGGGATACCAAAAAACCTTGACCCGAACACCTCCATATAAGGTCTACCCATGGTGTGGGTTTCATTGTTGTGGGAGAAGCGAAAAAGGCGTCTTCGTTAGTCCTAAGCCCGTCGAGATGAACAATTACACTCCTCCTTGAGATATATATCGAGGCGTTTCCATACATTCGAATCTAGCCAGCTGGGTAGCCTCGTCCAACTGCGACGCGAGGCAGAGGAAGGCCCACATACATTCTGTACTCGGTCGGGGCTGGGTTCTAGCAGGTCCCCTGGTCCGTCCAAGCCGTAAAATCAAGCACCACGTAGTAGATTGGCGATTACTGTCTCTTGGGACAGGTGAGGAAGATTGGGAGGCAGGGATATGACTGAGTGATCGCTGTCGGAAATAGGCACTCTGTCCCTTCGCCTAGGTATAGCATCCGTTAGTGCGTTCTGGTACGCGTTTCTCGATTGCGGACATTCCCTCCCTTCCGTTAATTCACGGATAATCGTAATGTGCCTGTGTTATGGGCAACCTAGTATAAATACCGCTCGTAAATGGACTTACTAGACTCAGTTCGCTGTTCATGTACTGAGTCTGTAAGTCCACTATCCGTATTGCAGTTACTATGTACAGTGCTGACCAAGTATCGTAGAATACTATTTAGGTACCTAATACATTGCAGTTCGCTGTTCACGTACTGAGTCTAATACTATTTAGCCCCAACAATCGCTAAAGTAATTCCCGATGATTCGGAACAGGGAGAGATCGCGGTGAAGCCTGTGTTCACGCTGTCCTTGTGCTGCCTCTTTAAATTTTCAAAGGAAGTACAAACTGAAGTATTTGGATGAATCGAAGAGGGTCTAGTGTTTATCGAGGGACAATAGTTTAGTCCCGAAGTTTCTCGGACGTCACGCGCGCTCAACTTGGAGATCGAGCTCTGGCAGTCCTTTAGCCACCAACCTCTCCCACCTAACCTCAAATTTCCAAATGCTTGACACGAATATCTACGATAGCATAATGGTTTGGAAGGTGGTAAGCTAAGTATACATGGAGCATCAAATGTATTATCTTCACAACTCAAGATGGTCATTGGTGTTCAGCTTGGGCTTGGCTGGTTTCGTCTCAGTACCCTTTGGCTCCCCAGGGAAATGACCTTTTGTCCACAACGAATATGCTCATCACAGTCCCCAAGTTCCAACTTGAGTTCTTCCGTCATCCCTTGTAGGTCGGATATAAGTCTCCGCAGCTCTTCGATTTATTGTCCGCGATGATGGACACCCGCTTTTGGAAGGAGGCTCTTTTGGATCTGAACACCTCGCTTGTAGTTGTCGCTACGAGGTTACTCTCATTCTCTACAACCAATCAACTCTCTTGTGCACATAGTACTCAAATTATTCACTTAATTCTGGCAGCCTGAGTGTGAATGGGAAATCCGTCGCTAGGAGAACAGTCAAAAGAACGCGTCAACGACCTCAAGGCTTACCGAGGAATTTCCCCTCTCCTCAATACCACCCTTGTCTCCATCCACAAAGTATGTCTCCATAATTCGGTGAGCCATCTTGTGAATTTCCGTATTATCATGTCTCTACAAGTTTTGAATCGAGAGCATTCCTCCAACCTCCTCCACAATCACGGCATATGGATTCGCTCTTAGACCCTCCAGCTTGCCCGGCCGCCTTGAGGATATTTTCGATCGCCTCCAGGGTGCCTCTGATCACCAAATCGTCAAGGATCTCGAGCATCGAGCAAAGAGGTCCGAGCGTGTCGTGTTCGACCATGTACTTGACTTGGTCAGCAGATGCCACGAACGTCGCACCCGCGATTCGATCGCCCAGCAAGCTTCACCCCGGGTACGAGGCTCAGCAGTCGCCAGTCGCCAGCCGGGAAACCTCGTCCTGATTTATTTTACTCCGGAATATTTACTCCCAGCTGTCGTGCTGGGGAGACTGACCTCCACGCACCTCATCGACGGTGGTAGATGCACACGCTGCCTTTGTATAATATACATGTAGAACACTATCGCGTATTCTCGTACTCAGACTGGCCTGAATAGCCCATCAGAGTGGAGACGCACACATTTGACCTGCGCGAATGTCTTGTAGCGCTGGTCCGTGTTGAATCTGGATTCATTGGAGCAGTTAGCTGTCCAGACTACAGTACATCCACTGCCACTCGGCCGGAAGATTTCCGAGCCGGCCACCACCCTCAAATCGTGACCTAAACTCTCATTCTTGTAGATAATAATTGCTATATACATTAGAAATTGAAATGTAATTCGAGTTTTTGTGCCCCCCTCCCCTTTGGCAACTTATTACGAGACACCCCAAAATGGCAACCACCTTCAGTCGGCCACCCCCCCCAACCCGGAAACACCAACCAGAAAAATTCTACAAAAATAACAAATCATTTCGAATGGATCTCAAGGGTTCCTAGGCATCTTCCGATCCACTGCTGTTGCAATCCTCCCACTCTGTGGTGCTCTCTTCCTTTGGTGGTTGACTGGGTTGCCCTCCATTCTTCAAGAGCAGCCTTGAGGTTTTGATGATTCTCCTCAAGAGAAATTCCTGCGGTAAGTTTGAGGGATTTAGAGTGAGGCATAGTTGAGTTAGATGGGAAGGGGCAGAGGCAGTGGGAAGAATGTGCTCTCAACATGTTCCAAAAATTTCTCAGATGTTCATTGTGGTTTTCGGGGCACATTAGTAGTTTATGGGGAATTTTGCGACAGCGCAGCGATGGGTGGCCGCCCCCAGGAACTTGTTGGCCAGGTTCTTCAGGTGTTGCTGCTCCTCGAGCCACCATTTTTTAAGCATTTGGCTTGAAACAAAAATTTAGAATAGATTATTCATGTATTAGAACAATATATTACAAGCGTTTTACAGGTTATCAAGTTAGTTGTCGAGAGGCCCGTTGGGTGTGGGGGCTGAGTGGCGGTGGATGTATGAACCGTCTGCAAAGACTTGGCGGCTGCCGTAACCCGCGAGGCAACCGCGTGAGAGCGGGACCACGAGGGACTCGTCAATTACCCCTGCGCTGCTTGTCTCACCGTCTCACCAACACTCGATTACTTCCCTCTTGAAATGTTGCAGGTCGCACTCGAGTCATTGCTTTAATCCCAATTGCCTCGCCCAACTTCAGCGCCTCGCCTCACTATCAAGTTCTCCTCTTCAAACCGTGTTCTCGCCACTATTTCACCCGAAACATTACCCATCTACTTTCACTTTCAGGATATGTCTGCCATTGACCGTAACCGTCCGCGCTTGGCCACTGCTCGTGCCAGGCGACGTATGCGTCTGGTCCCGCCTCCGCCTGATCTGGTCCCGCCTGGTAATGGCAAAACCATTAATACCTACCTTCCTATGTGGCTTTTACGAGAGATCTTTCTATATGCCATTGGATCAAATCGAATGCAATCTGGTAAATTGGCTTCTGTTTGTCGCTACTGGAGGTCTGTTTTGGCCACAATCAGAGCCATGAACGTGAACGACCTTCCTACGGAACTTATGCGAGAGATCTTTCTGTATTGCATTGAATCGGATCAAATGAAATCTGGTCAATTAGCGTCTGTTTGTAGCGCCTGGAGGACTGTTACCACCACATTGCCCCGTTTATGGTCCACTCTGAGGGTTGGAACCTGGACTGAGAGGGAACGGGTTGCTATTTGGTTGCAGAGAGCATATCCGAAGAAGATTGTCATTGACACCCAGGGAGATGATCAGCTGTCATCCAATGCTCTGCCACTTGCTGCACTCCAGGATGCTCTTGCACACACTCACCAGTGGCATGAACTTACAATTTCTTCATTTCCTCCTGAGAATGCTGCTAGTCCGCTTGGCTTTCAAGTCGCAAGCCCAATGAGTATGTTGAAGGCGCTACACGTAGAAGCCGGATGTATGCATTCTCCCTCATTTGCTCATCTGCTCAAACTTGTTCCAACCAAAGCTCCTCTCTGTGAGATGAGACTCCATCCCCAATTCGTCAGCACCCACTTTCTCCAACCCCATTGGTTTCCTGTTTTGCAGAATCTTACAGTGCTTATTGTCAATGGCAGAGGTATTCATGAGCCATTTGAGCTTCTTCCTACCTTTACCCAGCTTCAGATACTTGAGGCCGATTGTCTTCATCTCCCATTTTATGAGCCCCATACCGATCTGCCCCTTCTCTGTACTCTTCGGAAGCTGCGGCTTAGAGCCTGTTCAGTCCAATGGATGGCTGGGAGACAATTCCCATGCCTTGAGGAGTGTGCAATCCTCCTTCCTCGTCATTGGGCGCAAATTCAGCAGCATGAGGTGCAATTGCCATCCTGCCAGAAATTTGCCTATCATGGTTATCCAATGACCACAGCTCAATATTTCCATGTTCCCGAAATGAGAGCAATGGACCTCAGATCTCATGATTGCAATTGGCAGAGGGTCTGTCAACACCTACGCCATCTATGCAGAGTAAATGGAAGGATTTCCGACGTTACTACTCTACACCTCACATTTCAGTGCAGTGAACGAGTCTTAAAGAAGGTACTGAAATATTTGATCCCTCTACAAGAGTTGGCTTTATCCATTACCCATCCCTCACCGTCCTTCCAAAACTTTCTTGAGTCACTGGCCGCGAGACCATCTACAAATGAATGGCCTGGAGGGTGCTCATGGACGGATTGTCACGAAGAGTGGGAGCAATGGTGCTCCTCTCAAACCTGGCATGCCAATGTCCTCCCGCACCTGAAATTCCTGCGTATACAGTGCCTCAAAGGGTTTTCTCAGTCTGATCACCTTGATAACTCCTCATTACTTAGAGCCGTTGGACGAACTAGGGCACGTCTGACTCCCCCTTTGGAACATTTGAAAGTATGGGAGGGGAGAGGGAGCATGGATGTCACTGTGGTTGATTACGCTTCCACTGACTATCTTAGTATGTCAAGTACAGAATGGGACGCAACAGTTGTCAAGGCAATAGTCACACGACATCTGGCCATCCACGATTATGCTAGCCCATTATTCCGGCTCAGTTCCACTGTTTTCTTTAGGCGGCTCCAGCATCTTGAGCTCAGCAGCAAATTTAATCGTGGACTCCATGTTTTGCCATACCTGGAACAAATCGAGAGGCTGCAAATTTCGAATGGATCCATTCCTAAATATTCCTTGAACCTCGACTTGCCATTGACTCATACTCTCCGGTGCCTTAAACTACGTCTTTCGACATCTTCTTGGATGCTCGGGAGGACCTTCAAGGCCCTGAGAGAGTTCAAGGTTTTTCGACCACGAGACGAACCCGAGGACCATTCTAGGCATGAGGGGCCGCAGGTGGACCTGCCTGCGTGCACAACATTGGAGCTGATGTACTGTTCAATGTACTGTCTAAAGTACTATCTCCGCTTCCTCTCCTGTCCAAATGTCCAAATCCTTCGCTTGTCCCTGTTCCAACGCTCATTCCAGACCACCTTTGATTTGGCAGCGTTCAATCCATTATATGATTTCTTATTCAATCTTTCCTGTTTGCAAAACCTTGATATTTCGGTTCCCCTTGGTTTGGGGGTGTGTTCCTTGATTGATTTTGTCTTTTGTGGGACATCGGAGCACGGAGTATGGCGAGATATCAGGAGGGTGGAAGTCAAGATCGAGTTTGATTCTTCCTCAGAAGTATCTCACCTCTTCGACCAGACAGTTGGACACCAGCCGCTTTATGAGAAATCGTGGAAGTCGTTCACAGTCATCAAGGAAGACAGGAGGGTGATAGTAAGAGCATCAATGTGAATGGTCTTGTACAAATGGTAGATCAGGAGCACTCTTTGCCGTTCAGTTGTAATAGTGTACGTACTATATTTTGCTTTCAATCGGATTGTTCGGTACTTTCACTTGACCTTTAAGAGGACTTTCAGCACACCCTATGATAAGTAACAAGCTTCCAACTATTTCCAGCCAACAGATCGACCCTTCAAATCATCTACTTCAAGCATGGCCACGGCCATGGGCCATAACAAAACTTGGAGCGTTATACCTATCAAGGATAACAAAAGGGAAGCCAACTAGATGTCATAGAAAATGAAGGTGGACGCTGGACGGGTGGCATATTACAGCAGTCAGGAGTCAGGACTGATCATCAAGGGCCGGGGGGAAAGGGTTCCATGAGCGACAAGAAGAGGTGCCAAAAAATGACATTGTCATTAGGACATGCAACGAGTATAAGACGAGCCCAGCTGCATACAGCTAAGCAGACTGAGTGTTCCAAGAGGACATTCTGAGCGTCCGTCAACGATGAGCAAAGCTAGGAAACACGAGGGGATGTATAGCTCGTTCGTAGGCAATAAAGTATATATACAGGCGGACAGGCGGACGAGGGACTGTGAATCAGGTCGGTAGTAGATTCGCGGTGGGTGGCACGGACATCCCCCGCCTGTACACCATGTAGCATAGTGTCTGCCTTCACTTCATCCCCATACTTCTGGCAACCGATAAATATCCAGCGAGCGTGGGGTGTCTATTTCGAGGTGACTGTAGAGTTGTCGTGGCTCACGATGACGTACGCGAATAAGGCTATGACAACTATGGAGCAACACTTGATGGGGTCATAGTCGAAGCAGCATTCGCAATGGTGCTGGTGAGTGTGACTTGGGCTGGGGTCGCTGTTTCGCTGTGAGTTGCTGGCATTGTACACGTGCTTGACGTGCTCGGTGAGTAGCTTGGTCCTGTCTCCTGTCGTGGACAAATAATAATGGACCGCGGGTGGTGTTTGGAAGAAGGGGAGAAATGATGGCCGGAGGTTGACACAGTGATGATGCGGGTACGGCGGAGGTGATGATGAAGGTGGATTCAGAGCGTCATCGGGGAAAAAAAAGTATTGAGAAAGGGCGATGTTATGTGAGCCAAGTTGACAAATGACAAATGAAAGAAGGTGATACACACATGTAGGTGGATGATCAGCTTCGCGATAGATATCATGGTGCTGCCGATGAAGCTTGTGTGGGTGATGGACTCGTAGGCGAGGGTGGTAGACTATGAGGTCGAGCATCAGCGAGATGGACGGCCGAGGAGCACATAGATAAAATAAGGCATAGGGGCCAAGTGCGACCAAATCACTTTTTAGAAACACTGGGCGCTGGTGCTGACTGGCCTGGGCAGTAACGGTGACCGGAGCTGGGGAACCGTGGCGTTCCACTGGACAGGAGAATGGCCATAGTAGCCCGACTGTGAACGCATGGACGATTTGCGCTCCTTCTCACTCAGACCGACTGTCCGCCGTTGGTAGCGTGTGAACTGCGACTGCTGCTCACCGAGCACCTTGCTATCGTTCGAATTGTCTTTGGCAAGTAGGACGAGGAGCGAAGTGAAGATAAGGGCGAGCCGGCGGCGCAGAAGAATGGTAGGAGGTCCCAGAAAGTCGCGGAGAATGGGCGGGGGGAGGTTCAACCAGATCATTGTGGGCGAAAGTAAGAGTGAGCAAGTAGGGCCGTTGTCGAGGACATTACTGTCGGCTGATGAGTGGGAGAATGTTCTTGTTGTTACTGAAGAAGCCACAAATTGCCACATTGGAGTATGCCAGTCAGCATTCTTGTGTCGTTGAGAGATCAGGTCGTAACAGGAGAGTGAACTGCGAATACTCGTTAGTCAGGCGTAGGAAAGAGGGTAAGGATGACGCGCACCAAATCTAGAGAGTTGGCCAGCTCGCTTGTCCGACTGGAAAATGACAACGGGACTTAATTCAATTCATCCGCTCTTGTGGCTCAAAGCGGAAGCACCAGAATAAATACACGTGACAATCGACAACCATCGAGCGGTGACGACTTGCGACAGTGTAATCACGCTGAGGTGCCATTTCTAGCTCTCCTAGCGAGACACGCCTCCGGTCATGCAACCCTAATACCACAACGCCAACACAACTCTTGCTTGCTTGCTTGCTTGCTTCCGAGTAAGGCCTCTTCTATCTCTCGCCTAGGATCGTAACGGAATGATTCAGGTCCGTGGGGTCGCCATATGGTTCAGAACAGGGTCCTCGCCACTCCCTTTACCAGGAAATCGCCAGCCAGCAGGGCAACTGCGCCAGAGGTCATACGAGACTCTGTGGGAATATGTACTCATAACTACTCTCATTCTCTACAGCCAATCAACTCTCTTGTGCACATAGTACTCAAATCATTCATTTAATTCTGGCAGCCTGAGTATGAGTGGGAAAATCCGTGAGAACAGTCAACAATGACTTTGCCATCCCACGGTACGAAGAAACACTAAGGTAACTTGTAAGCCACCCAACGCACGAGAGCACACCACTGTCTGGTATTAGAAACATTATCGTGTCTTTTAGTGACCCTATCAACTCAACCGAGCACCGCCCCATGCCGATGCATCAAAGTTGAACCCATTTGCAGGCGCAAAGCTCGTTTGCAACTGCCCAAACAAAGCTGTCAGAAAAAAAAAGCGTAAACGACACCAAGGCTTACCGAGAAATTCTCCGTCTCCTCGATGCCATCCTCGTCTTCATCCGCAAAGTACGTCTCCATAATCCGGTAAGCAATCTTGTAAATCTCCGTATTATCGTGCCTCTGCAAGTTGTGAATCGAGAGCATTCCTCCAACCTCCTCCACAATCACGGCGTATGGATTCGCTCCTAGATCTTGCTGCAGGTTCATCTCCAGCTCGCCCGCGTTGAGGATATTTTCGATCGCCTCCAGGGTGACTTTGATCACCCGATTGTCAAGCATCTCAAGCATCGAGCAAAGAGGTCCGAGCGTGTCGTGTTCGACCATGTACTTGACTTGGTCGGCAGATGCCGCCGACGTCGCGTTCGAGACAGCCCAGCACGCTTCACGCCGAGTACGAGGTTCAGCAGTCGCCAATGTCTGAACGAGTTCCGGCCAAAGCTCGGCATCCATCACTGCCTGGATTTGTTTAGGCGTTCCGGCAAGGATGTTGCTCAGTGTCCAGCACGCCTCCTTCCTCAAACCCTCCTTGTGGCTTCGGAAAATAGGAATGAGAAAGGGAAGCGCGCCAGATGCGATAACGACTTGGGTTTGCAGGTCGTCTCCCGTTACAATATTCCCGATACAGCGAAGTGCCGGAGTTTGCACGGACGTTGAGTTGTGGCTGAGGAGGTCGACAAGTCTTCTACATACCCCAGCTTCAATGACTGCTTGGATATGGTCGTTTGATCCATCAGAGAGGTATGAGAGCGCCCATGTGGCATCGACTAAGGTGTCCAAATCTTGCGCGTAGATGTTCTTCGCCAAGACTGGTAGCGCCTTAGACACCTGGACCAAAGTCAGAAAGCATTACGTGTGTGGGGTTGGAGTGCATACAATTTCCCAGTCGGGTTGAGGATTCTTTCCTCTGCACAGATTACTCAACGTCCAAACGGCGTTCTTAATCAAGGTGATCCGCTGAGTTTCGCTTTGGATCACATTCAGTAGAGGTTCCATGACACCGGCCCGCAGCACGCAGTCACGGAATGGGGCGCCGTCTCCCGCAATATTTCCAAGGGCCCAAACGGCCTGTTCACGGACATCGGGGTTGGAACTTGACAGTAGTGATACAAGAGGTGGTACTGCTCCGTGATTTATGATAAGCTGTGTTTGCTCGGAAGTCCCTGACGCAATATTTGTAAGAGCCCAAGCGGCCTCGAACTGTAGCAACAGTCAGATCATGGGCGTTACGAGTACTGTAATTCAAGGTGGAGTGCACGGCGATAGGGAAGTAGTTGAGACAGAGCACCACTCACTTGAAGTTGGGGGTCGTTCTCAGTAAGAAATCGGACGAAAAACGGAACAAGGCCGGCACTAATAACAGGTTGTATCGGAGGATTCTCTTCGCGAGAAAGCAGTTTGCGGGTACGGGAGGTCGCGTCGACTTGTTGCGCCACATCCCCGGACAGAATTTGCTCTACCAGCTGCGGGCCCTAAGGAAAGAATTCATTAGCATTCGTATTTACCCACATGGTACTCAAAGAGCGGAAATATGTGCACGGTGAGTGACTATGGGGATTGAAAACAAGACCCACCTGTATCTCCCACTCTATCGCACCCTCGTCGTCCGAGTCAGGTCCATCGGCAGCGGCAAACAAGTTTCTTCTCTTCGCTACGTTTTCCTCTCGTCGTTGTCGCCTGATCTCGACCTGTTGTTCCTCGCGCCTCTTGCGAACCTCCGTAGTCGACATCTGGCCACGACTTTTGTACACTATGGAGCGCGTCGATCGGGTGCATAAATAGTCAATTATATAGTATCGATCATATTCGTCACGTTACACCAGTGAAGGGCCGAAAATGGAGCCCGCGATTAAGGAAAACCGGTGAAACAGTTGCAGGACGAAGCAGAGGCCAATCAGTGCTAGATTTAGCTTCAGGATTTGCATGAAACGCACAGTTACGCCGATCCATCTTTGTACAGAGTTTCTCTTCAATAAACTGAGCGCCGGTGGGGTCGAAGGTGGATGCAAATGTTTGGAGAATCACTATCCTTCATCAGATCTGTTCCTGATGACCAGGTTATCGGAGGTTATAAAGAGGTTCACAATAGAGCCGATTGTGTGCTATACATGGTGGCAAATCTCCAACTCAAATGCTCGGGCCCTATGGACCCCTTGTTACAAAATGAGAGTAGGACATTAACTACCAGGACGACCACTGAAGTACGTGGTCTCTGTGAGACCATAGACAGAGCCTCTCGGTACTCGCATTCGATCGTGTATATTTCGGGGGTCATCCTGACGAGCCGACAAGGCCAGTGATGAATAGAATTTATCACATAAATAGGATTCTATAGAAGATGAATTATATCATATCACCGCAGATATAAGATTCCTTTCTAATTTGTCCAGAATCGCGAAGCAAATCGATTTATGCGGCGTGCTCCACGGTGCACACACCGCAAATGGCAACCAGATGGAGCTTTGGCCAAGATATCTAGGAATAGCAAACACAATTTGGTTGCTCAAGCGTTCGCACGTTGGATAATCGCGTAATTCAGGTAACCATAGGTCCAACCACCGTCTCTATTTCCAGGCAAGTTATCAGGATGTCAAGGGACATTGACCCGACAACCTCCACATAAGGTCTACCCATGATGAGGATTCAATTGTTGAGGGAGAAGCGAAAAGGCGCTTTCGTTAGTCTTAAGCCAATTGAGATGAACAATTACACTCTCCCTTGAGATATATATCGAGTCTCTTCCGTACATCCGAGCCTAGCCAGCCGGGCAGCCCGTCCAACTGCGACGCGAGACAGAGGATGGAAACTAGAGCGGAAGGAAGGCCCACACACTCTGTACTCAGTCTTAACAGTTAGGGTGCTGTGTTCTAGCAGGTTGCCTTGTCCGTCCAAGCCGTAAAATCAAGTACCACGTAATAGATTGGCCATCACTGTCTCTTGGGACATGTAAGGAGGAAGATTGGGAGGTAAGGATATGACAGAGTAATCTCTAAGGTAATTCTCGATGATTCGGAACAGGGAGAGATCGTGGCGAAGATCGATTGAGTTCGCCCGGCCTGTCCTTGTGCTCCCTCTTTAAATTCTCCCAGGAAGTACGAACTGAAGTAGTTGGATCGAAGAGGATCTAGTGTTCATTGAAGGACAAAAAGCTTGGTCCCGAAATTTCTCGGACGTCACGCTCAACTTGCAGAGCTCTGACGGTCCTTGAGCCTCCAACTGATCCCGCCTACTCCCAAATTTACAAATGCTTGACACGAATATCTACGATTTCATGATGGTTAAGATGGTGGTAAGTATACATGGAGCATCAAATGGATTATCTTCAAAACTCAAGGAGATCTTCGGTGTTCAGCGTGGGCTTGACTGGTTTCGTTTCAATACACCTCGCCTTCCCAGGGAAAATGCCCTTCTGTCCCAAACGAATATGCTCGTCACAGTCCCCAAGTTCCAACTTGAGCTCTTCCGTCATCCTCTTTAGGTCGGATATAAGTTTCTGTAGCCCTTCGATTTGTCCGCGACGATGGACATCCGCTTTTGGAAGAAGGCTCTTTTGGATCTGAACACCTCGCTTGTAGTTTTCGCTACGAAGTTACATGAGCTATCAACTAGATATGGGAGGACAACATTGCTCACTGGCACACCGCCAAACGTTCCATCAAGTCTTCAATCTGCCTATGGTCGGCAGGTTTGAATTTCTTCTTGGCCCGGTCTTTTCTGTTCCTGAGGAGGCGAACCATGGCGTCTGTCCAAATTAAGGCATGAACGAGGGGACCAAGGAAATATTTCGAGTAGGATTTTGGTCCCTGGAGATGTATGTGTGCATCAACGCATTGATCATACCACCACTTCACCCTTCCATCCTCTGGTGGAGGGCCCGCTCGCCTTCTAAGCGCCCGCCTGTAGGCAACTTGTATGACGATGGCCGCATTGACTTCCTTTGGCTTAGCTGGAGCTTGCAAGTCTTCGACTGTGATAGTGGCTGCGGGTTCGACGATTCCTCTGTTCATGAGAGCTTCCTCATGTATTGCGGGACTGGGTGCACGAGTAACAGTGGAAGATAGGGCTTGCGGGACGAATGTTTTGGCTATTGCGCGCAGTTTTGACCTTCTGACATCGATAACCAGTAGAGATGATTTATATTGCAAAAAAAGACTCGGCTCGCTGGTGAATGTTAGAATTGTTGGACCATGTGAGGGATCGGGGGCATCTTGGACTTGGGTCGATTGAACAGTTCGGACCATTTTGTCGACTGGGCAGTCGCTGAGAGATTCGTAAGCAGCACTTGCTAGCTCTGGCCAATCTTGTGCCTTGAGATAGCTGCAAGGAGTCTTCTTAGCAGAGAATTGGTCGATCCAAAGTTGCGAAACGAACCTAAGATTAGAGGACCAGAATTGCCTGTCTTCGCGGTCCTTGCGTAGAGCAGAGATCGATCGCTCAATTTGTGATTGGAAGACACTGCTTCTCGAATTGCAACCGACTGTAACCGATAGTGTTAGGGAAGGTCGCAGAAGCAACGGGAAGACGTACTAATGACAAAGCAGCGAAATCTAGCAATAATGTCAGCGCCCGAAATTTGCGGGGTCACCATTCTGACTTACATGCGAGAGATAATTCTTCCACGACCGGCAAACGCACGATCCCTGAACTCGCCTTCTCGCCGTCACTATAAGACATGATAAATGGGCTACATG
>Ga0307515_10011926_pt1 | contig 16417 bp, 14 predicted proteins | sample 17_EM_MG_FD_194513 | JGI IMG/M metagenome (GOLD analysis project Ga0307515, IMG submission 194513) | Populus trichocarpa ectomycorrhiza microbial communities from riparian zone in the Pacific Northwest, United States - 17_EM | ecosystem: Host-associated > Plants > Roots > Unclassified | place...
CTCGTCACCTATCTAGTAATAATTAATTAAGAGCTCTAGACCCTCAACTGGATGAAAAATAAATCTCCACCGTCCATAACATATACATGCAATGAGGCCGTATAAATGAAAAGACTAGAAGCAAAAGTTCGAACAGCAAAAGTTCTCATTCCTTCACATAATGCTAGAAGCAAAAGTTCGAACAGCAAAAGTTCTCATTCCTTCACATAATGCTAGAAGCATATCGCTCATTAGCAAGGTTAAGGAACACGATATAGAGCCTGTTTGACAGTTGAACCTGTATTTGATTAAATTTTAATTTTTTTTTTTTGCTAAAATTGAATGCGGTTTGTATTTTTTGGATTGTTTTGATGTGCTGATGTCAAAAATGATTTTTAAAAAATAAAAAAAATTATTGATATATATTTCAGCACGAAAAATTATTTGAAAAACAACCATTACCACACTACCAAACACGTTAATATTCTTCAAAGCACTCGTTAATTTTGCAATCCACTCGAGGCGGGAGGGGCTCCCCTGTACTGAGAATCAGATAGCATTCAAATTCTGTTTTTTTCCTGTAAAAGTGTTTTTTAAAAAAGTTAAAATTTATTTATTTATATTTTAAATTAATATTTTTATATTTTTTAATATAAAAATATTTTAAAAAACAATACGATACGTACGTTCCTAAGCATCTCTTACTTACGTGTGGCGCATCAAAGCCATGACGTCAACCAGCTGCCATACATTCATTTCGTAATATGACAAGCAAAGGATCTAGAATATATGCCTGCACCACAGAATCTCTCTTTTTTGTTCTTTGGATAAGAAGGCCAGGCTCCACATTATCATTCTTTAGTGATGTTAACTGGTCAAAATCCATGGAAAACGATTTGTGATGCTGAGAAGCTCATTCCCTAAAATAGCTCTCATTTCCACTGTTTGAGGATGAATTCTTAGATCTATGTTCTACTTCGTTCTTGAACAATCTTACAAACAACATGGTAATTGCCTCAGAGCTCATTCAATGCGGTGATAGCACCGGCCCGATTCCACACAAAAACTGTGGTCTTCCGGTTTCCTACCAATGATATTAATGAATTGATGGCACAATCTTTATTCTTCTTCTTGTTTTTTTTTTATGGGGATTAATATCGGTATCCGGCCAGTTTACGTGCACCTCTTTTACGGATCCTAAAGTTAACAATTATGTAAACCTTCAATGATTTTAAAATTTATGAGACTTAAACTAGTGAATTATAAAAAATAAATTTAAAATATAATTAATTGAATTACATTATTAAAGGCAGAATCTTGAATGGAGACACTTCAAGCAAGAACATTTTCCAATTTCTTCATTGAATTCGATGAACTTTCTAAGATTCCAAATTGAATACACGCAAATATATCTATACCTTTAACTTTGCAAAGTTTTCACTGGAAAAAGAAAAAATATCAGTGATGATCCTTGAAATCGCATCAAAATAATCAGTTTACATGATATCACTAACCCTTTTTGTGATTGTTATTGCAATAAATTGCTATTTAAAATATTTTTTTTTAATTTTTAAAATTTATTTTTCACAGACAAGACAAGCACATTTTTACGAGTGTTCATCTTTAAATTACTATAGTCGAGGGAAGACGGATTCCACACCGCACTAAAAAAACCAAACGGAAGAAGGAACAGACGCAGCATATGACCTTCCACGCCACTGCATATACGCCCCAGGTTGGTCACCTCATCATACACTGTCAAGAATCAATGTGCAGCCTTTTTGTTTGATGCAAGAGCAGTGAAGAGAGACTCACTTTTGCCTTTTTGTTTGACAACCCATTTTTCGAAATTTTAAATGAATAGATAATTAAAGAGTGGTCCTCCAAGTTGTTAATTTTAGTTATATTGTAATGCTACAAGTTCCTTTGATGTCCAAATCTTTTATGGAGGGGTTAGAACGATCAAAATGAAAATCTTGAGTGCCCAAGTAATGAAATTGTGTTTTTTTTTTTTTTTAAAAAAAAGAGGTTCCGCGAAATAAAATCAAAATAAAAGAAAAGGAGAAAGGTAATTTGATTTTATTCAAGAGGTTGGCGAAGTATTTAGAGAAGGAAAGAAAGAAAGGGATGGATCTGTGAAGCTCAAATTAAGAATGAGTATTTCTCTATCTCTCTCTCTGTTACAGGCACAGCACAAGTAGTATAATCATCTATCAGTAGTCAGATCTGTTGATAAAACAGATCAGATCGGATCTTACAAGAATCAGAAGGAAGGAAGGAGGGAAGGAAGGAAGAAATAATGCTGCGATTAAGAGCATTCAGACCCAGCAATGATAAGATCGTAAAGATTCAATTGCATCCTACGCATCCATGGCTTGTCACTGCCGATGCCTCCGATCGCGTCTCCGTTTGGAATTGGGAACACCGCCAGGTTATCTACGAGCTCAAAGCCGGCGGTGTCGACGAGAGACGTTTGGTCGGCGCCAAGTTGGAGAAGCTTGCTGAGGGTGAATCTGGTACTGCTTCCCAATTCCTAACCTAACCTTTCTCCCTCCAACTGCTGCTGCTGCTGGTTTTATTTTGTCAATTCGTTTCATTTGCACTTTTTTGTTATGTTTTTTCAGAGCCGAGAGGGAAGTCTACCGAAGCCATGCGTGGAGGGAGGTAATTAATGGATTTGATTACTTGTTTCAATTCAATCAGTTTTGATTTATTTTTTGTAAGTGTATGGTATGATAACTAGAACAAAACCAAAAAAAAAAAAAACATAAAGTGTGCAGCAGGTTAACTTTTATGATGATGATGTCCGGTTTTGGCAACTCTGGCGTAATCGGTCAGCCGCTGCGGAGGCTCCTTCCGCCGTCAGCAATGTAACTTCAGCATTTGCTTCTCCAGCTCCATCCACTAAAGGGAGACACTTCCTTGTCATCTGTTGTGTAAACAAAGCCATCTTTCTGGACTTGGTCACCATGCGTGGTCGTGATGTGCCTAAGCAAGAACTTGACAACAAGTCACTTATCTGGCAAGTCTTACCACGATTTCACCAACCTCCTTTTTTTGCTGCATTAATCAATGGGGTTTCTTTCTTTGACCTTGTCATGTTCATTTTCACTTATGAAAATAAATATCTGGAATTAAACTACTGTTAGTTATGTTATCAACTAGCATTTTCTGCTTTTGTATGCCAATGTTTCATGTAGACAGATAGTAAAATTTACAGGCAGCAGTTTGGTCTTTGATCAGACTTATTGTAATGATATTAAGATAACATTGTATCAAACCAAAATTCCAAATAAACAAGCAGAATCACTTTTTACAGATTTCCTTTTAAGCTACAACAGGGGGCTCCAGCTCATTTTATAGGGTGAGAGGGGCTATTTTGGTGATTGGAAGGGTTTTGAGAAAGAGGAGTTACCTCTCTTTGTATCTTAGATTGACTAGCTTTCTTCTTTTATTTTAGGGGAAACAATTTTTTTTTCTTGTTTCTCTTGTTGCATCTTTTGTAGCCTTTCCTATCTTGCAATTGCAAGTCTTGATATTGCACATGGGATTGCGGGATGCATTCCTTTGGTGCTCTACAGTATACGTTTTGCATATCTGAGGTCTTGTAGGATCAATGATTTTTTCCTACATATGATTACCAACTACGTACACACTGCTAGTTCCTGTAAGCTTATCATGTTTACGGTACAATGAACGTTTTGTTTTTTGTCCTCTTCTGCAGTATGGAGTTTCTCTGCAGATCTACTGCTGGTGATGGTCCTCCACTAGTTGCATTTGGTGGATCTGATGGTGTCATCAGAGTTCTTTCAATGATATCATGGACGGTTTGTGGGTGGCGTGGTTGTTGGTCTGTTTTATGCAATTACTTACCTCTTGTTGTTTGGTAATAGTTGTTACTTGCAGCTTGTACGCAGATACACTGGAGGTCATAAAGGATCCATTTCTTGTTTGATGACCTTCATGGCTTCCTCTGGTGAGGTAGTTCTTTATTACCCTTTGCTAAATTTGTCTTGCTTAATATTTTCCGTCATCCAGAGTTTCTGTTAGACTCCTTATTGGTATTTTTGCATTGAAGGATGCCTTCTCCTCCCTGTAATGTTTTTCTGTTGTGTTTGTTGCATATACATAAATATATGCAGCTGCGATTTGTGTTACACCTTGGATCCTTGCTCCTTGGTGCTAATAGTGTGCTGGTGCCTTTTATCAACACCGGACACTCAATGGGTACGGATGTAAATATGCATCTGGATGTGGAAAGTGAAACTAAAAGATAGTAAGAGAGTGGGGGGGGGGTGCTAATCTTCTGCTCATTTTTTCATCATAGGTCTGGGCACCATCAGTCATGACATGGATGTTAGTTTTGTTAAAACTTTAAAAGACTGCAGATCTTTTAGAAACATGTGAGTTTTATGACTTTTGGTGGCATACTTCATTATGGATCTTTAAGAGCAGGAGCATCATTGTCATCGCATATAACATGAGATTTGAGTATGAGTCAGTATGAGTTAATATTGGAAATTTTTGGAGTATTACAGTTTCAAGAGAAGGTTTGATGGGACTCAAATAGTCATTGTTCCCTACTTTTTGTAACGTGATTCGTAACAGGAAGGCATATAGTCCTTTCTAGACTGTCTAGTGGCCTCGGATATGTGGAGTGGACCCTCGGTTTTGGTGTTGAGAGTTGCGGCAATCCTGAGTTCAATGGAGGTTTTCCTATCTACCCGCTTATCGGGGTTTGAATGAGGAAAGGATTGCAAGAATACATGGTGGTGTGCTATCAATGTTGCGAATTGGGTCTTTGGATGGAATAAAGAGTACAGAACTTGAAAGGATCATTTTTTTCAAAGAAATTGTTAATGGATAAATTGTTTTTTTGTACCCTTTATGGTGCACCTCTTAATGGGCTTTTGAGGGGTTCCTTTACCTGACATTCAATGGGGACTTAAAGCCTTGTTGTTCTGAATATCTGTTTTTTTTTATTATTATTATTTCTTTCTTTCTTTTCTCTCTTGAAGGACACCTTATTCTCCATTATGTAAACTCTCTCTCTCTCCCCTTCTTACTCCACCTTCTGTGTAAGAAAACATTCGCATGCATGCCTTCCACACTCTCTTTCTTGCGCACCCCCACTCAATTAATATCTATGCATTTTAGAGAATACATGTAACGACCTATGTGCATGAACTTGCATGTGCTATATATGATATATGTCATGTAACTCATATTTGTTTACAATTGCTATGCTATTGATTGCAGGCTCTTCTTGTTTCGGGTGGTAGTGATGGTTTACTTGTACTTTGGAGCGCAGACCATGGTCAAGATTCACGAGAACTTGTACCCAAGCTAAGCTTAAAAGTAGCGTTCTTACTCTTCTTTCATCATGTGTCATGCTGCTCCCCTTTCTACATCACACAACTAAAAAAGCAATTTAAACCTTGATTTGGGTGTTCACGCACATTAACTTAGCTATGCCAAGAATTTATGATACCTGGTATTAAAGAGGCAAGATTTCCAACTTTGCAGCTTAAATAAAGAAAAATGCCACACCTATTTGAGCACCTTGTTTGTCCAAGAAATAATGCAAATATGTCAAACATGGCTGTTGTTATTAGTTTCTTTTGGCATTTTGAGTTGTAAGTTTTATGCTCAAAGTTTTATTTGCCAAGTCATTTTGTTTATACATGATTTCTAAGCATGTGCACATTTAATCTTGTTCCAACCTATTCATGCTGTACAGGTCCTGCTTCTTTGAACTAGTGCAACTGAAGTAGGTTTTAATGCTTTAATTTGCCTTATTACCAGGCACATGATGGTGGGGTTGTCGCTGTTGAGCTTTCAAGAGTAATTGGAGGTGCCCCGCAACTTATTACCATTGGTGCAGATAAAACATTAGCTATATGGGACACAATCTCTTTTAAGGTGTTGTAACAACCTTCCATTATTTCTTAAGCTATGTGAAAATCTCATTTTATTTATGGAAATTCGAGTTGAAGGCTTTGGTACTTTATCTGTCTTTCCTTCCTTTCCTCATATAATCCCACACACTTTCTTCTTTCTATCCCTTTCTTGTTTGTGTGTGCAGGAGTTGCGGCGTATTAAACCTGTTCCAAAACTTGCATGCCACAGCGTGGCATCTTGGTGCCACCCTCGAGCTCCAAACCTAGATATCTTAACTTGCGTCAAAGATTCTCATATATGGTATGCATAATTTTGCTATTTCTGTCGTATGCTCTGACAGAAAGTTGATGATTACTAAACAACTGTGTTTTGCAATTTTGCATCAAAGATGTGTACAGTGGATATCACGGCTGTAACAACTCATACATTTTGCAGGGCCATTGAACACCCCACCTATTCAGCCCTTACAAGGCCATTGTGCGAGCTTTCTTCACTAATCCCTCCTCAAGCTCTTGCACCAAACAAGAAACTTAGGGTATGTAATTATTTTCTTTGCCTTTTCTTTAGCAACTTTATATCATGAGTTTGATGTCAATTTAGCATCTCTTGGTACTGTTCAATAAAAGCTTCTGTTGATTATTTGTTGGATAGCTGGGAGGGAACAGAGTGATTTTTGAAACTTGTTATAGAAGTATCATTATATTTTGCATTGCAACTCTTTATATTCCCATTTTTTCAGTTTCTTCTTCTTTTAGGGGCTTCTCTGGTATGATTATTTTATAACAATGTTGCATGTTTCTGGAAACTGGCCCATAAAATCATATATTTATGTTTTTAACCATGGTTGTCACTCCCAGATTGGATGCCAAACCTACATTAACAAATGTGAAGGTTTGTTATTCACACCTTTATGTCGGTTGAATCACTCCTTTGCCCTGATAAATTCCTTAAAAGGATGGTACTAATTTTGATCAATTCTAAATTAACAAGGCATTCTTATTTACTAATCAAAATATTACGTGTTAGAATTGCTGATCACTGAAATTTGATATTTCTACAAATAACAACTTTCTTTTAATTGAACTTGGGTTGATACAGTTGTCTATTTGTCGGATTATGCTCTTTCACAAGTAATGTGGTGTCCTTTTAAGTTTTCTATATTGGAATGTCTTTTATTTGACACCTATAGGTTGCTACTGCAGGTTTATTGCATGGTCGCACATCCTCTACAGCCCCACCTTGTTGCTACTGGAACCAATATTGGTGTTATTGTCAGCGAGTTTGATGCTAGATCTATTCCAGCTGTGGCTCCCATACCAACACCAACAGGAAATCGAGAGCATTCTGCCATTTATGTAGTTGAAAGGGAATTGAAGCTTCTGAATTTCCAATTGTCCAACGCAGCAAATCCATCTCTTGGAAGTAATGGTTCATTATCTGAAACAGGAAAGTACAGGGGAGACTCGGCTGAACCATTACATGTCAAGCAGATGAAAAAGCATATCAGTACACCTGTTCCACATGATTCTTATTCAGTTCTTTCTGTAAGCAGTTCAGGGAAGTAAGTCACCTTGACCCTTTCTTTCTTTCATTTTTTTTTGCCTTTTTTAACAAGAGAAAGAGAGGATGCAATTAAGAAGGGATGATTCCACACTCTTCCTTCCAATGAAACAGAGGAAGCAATAGTCAAGTCAATGCAACTTCATGTCAGGTCAAAAATACTAACATCAGTAAAGACTCGTCTGAGGTCTTACTTTTAAACATGGACATAAATTTACAATCATTTGTCTATTTCTTCCTTTGAAACAAAAAGGAAGCAACATGTGTAACCATCCCCTCTTACTCAATTGCCGGCAGCTATATCAATAAATATATTTACCCTGGCTTTCTGAACGCTTCGTATTCTGGCTTTAAGACTGTAATTATCTATTTGTCCATTAAATGGTTTTGACATTCCTTTTCGTTTATAACTGGTATACACATGACATTGCTTTCTTACCAAACATTTTGGTTGCAGATATCTCGCAATTGTGTGGCCAGATATTCCTTACTTCACTATATACAAGGTGAGTGACTGGTCCGTTGTAGATTCAGGCAGTGCAAGGCTTCTGGCTTGGGATACCTGTCGTGATAGGTTTGCTATATTGGAATCTGCATTGCCTCCTAGAATGCCAATAATTCCGAAAGGGGGTTCATCAAGAAAAGCAAAAGAAGCAGCTGCAGCTGCCGCACAAGCTGCAGCAGTGGCTGCTTCTGCTGCCTCTGCTGCCTCTGTGCAAGTTCGTATCTTGCTGGATGACGGAACGTCAAATATATTAATGAGGTCCATTGATGGTCGCAGTGAACCGGTACTTGACATCTTTCTCTCAATTTATGGCACTCATGTAGTTCCTGTTCATGCACTGAAATTTGGTGATTGCAGTCTTTATTTTTGCTGTCATCTGTTGATCTATCTGAGGCATATCCAGAATTTTCCTAGCTTTTTCAGTAATTCTAAACGATAAATTGCAATGGAATTTAGTTCTATGGAAGGACTTAAAGTCGTTACCCCTTTTCATCTTCCTGTAATGTATTGCCCAACTTCCCTTTCTGGTTATTGGAATGACTGGCACATGGAAATTCATTGTAAATAAGTCATGCCTATTTTTCATTCAATTATCCTTTAAACTCAAACATATGATTAGTAACATTGAACTGGAGTGGCTGTTCAATGCCATTTCTTTTACTTCATCAATTTTTATTTAATCATTTTTTTATTTATTGATTTCATGTTTATCTTTTGATCATAATACCACTGACTGGAAAATACTATGGGATTATCTTGAGGTAGGATTCATGTGTGTTGTGTATGTTGTAGGAACTCCTGTGTGTGCGTGTGTACGCCAGCGTGTTTTTAAACAGAGGGAAAAGCATATGTCCTTAGTGCAGTATATCATGTAGTGTTCTCTGCATGTAATTTAAGCCCAGGATTGTTTCAATCATTTTTCTTGCATGGAGCACTATAAGGTTCTCTAACTCGATGCAATCTCTTCTAGGTTATTGGTTTGCATGGAGGGGCACTTCTAGGTGTGGCCTATCGAACATCTCGGAGGATTAGCCCTGTTGCAGCTACAGCTATTTCAACTATTCAGTCTATGCCCTTGTCAGGATTTGGAAGCGGTGGCCTTTCTTCTTTTACTACTCTCGATGATGGATTTAACTCTCACAAATCTCCTGCTGAGGCTGCCCCACAAAACTTTCAGCTTTATAGGTGAATCGTAGTCATCCTTTTAGTTGCCTGCCATTAGTTCAATTTCAAGATATTAGACATCAAATATTAGGTGACTAAGGTTACCTTTAGGGCGTATTTATGCTTATATATTCCTTTACAGTGCTGAACAAGAACGTTTAAGCACACTGATCCTTCTTAATGCTTGTTTGACAGTTGGGAAACTTTTCAACCTGTTGGTGGTCTACTTCCTCATCCAGAATGGACTGCATGGGACCAAACAGTTGAGTACTGTGCTTTTGCTTATCAGCACTATATTGTCATATCTTCTTTGCGGCCTCAATACAGATACCTTGGAGATGTTGCTATTCCCTATGCTACTGGAGCTGTTTGGCATCGGAGACAGCTTTTTGTGGCCACACCAACTACCATTGAGTAAGATCTGTCTATTGATTCACTTTTTATTCTGTTTGATATTTAGCTTGAATCTTACTTTCTATATTTCTCTTCCATATATTAAGTTGGTTTCGTGTTGAGCTGCCATAGTATTCTGAACACTTGCTCTTGTAGGAAATAAAAAGATCTACAGAAATACGCCAAAGTCAACTTTTAGATTCATTAATTCAAGTTTCACAGGGGACTTGGAATACTAAAATTAATAAATAAACAATTTGTGTATCTCATGCAATGGAGCTTTTACAATAAAGGAAGAGTAATAAGATGTATTTATGAAGACATAGGCCGGATTTCTTCTTTTCACATGCCTATAGATAGAGATGATTATGTTGTCTGAATCAGTACTTTGAATAATACTATTCCCATTGAAGTGCTGGATTATAGTATTACCATGGATTATCATGTATACTGATAGTAGTAAGGAATCTAAGGGCACTACTTGGTTATGGTCCTATTGAAATGCGGTACTAGGAGAGAAAGTTGGAGATTGTTGTATCCTTGAGCAATATGCATGAAGTGACGATTCTCGTTCTTGAGAGTATAACTTGGACACTTTTGGTACTGTGGCAAGGTGATAGGTTAAAAACATTGATTACTTGTTGCCTTTGTCTTTGGGATTCATAGCGAGGCTACTGGAGATGGCAAAGTGAACATCTTAAAGTGATTCCATTCTTGGTTTTGGAAGCCACTGGCTTGGTATGTTATACTAAGAGTTTAAGTAGAAACATTTAGTGTGTTTTCCCAAAATATGTGCATAGTAAAAAATGACTGTTAATTTAGGACATGAAGGGTAATTTCCAAACAACTAAATAATCAATTGCAACTTAATTAATTGAAGGTTTTTGGAGTTAGATCAACGAAACAATCATACATACATATAGTCTGTTGCATTCAATTGCCTCTATGTTTGATAACTGGAATTGAATTTGTAGATTGTGAAGTCACTGAAATTTTGTAAATAAACACATAAAATTTTTATTTCTGAAAAATGAATGGCTTGCAATTGAAGTGGGTCATTCCTTGGAAAGAAAGGATAGACCTTAGTTAAAGAGAAACAAAAATGAGAGAAGTTATAAAAAAAACTGACTATTGTGAGTCAAATAGGTTTAAGTTTTGAAAGAAAGGTAATAATTTGAAGTGGTGATCAGACATCAGAGAGAATTCTAGGAGTGGTTGAACAGTTTGAAGTAAATCTGCAAAAGTGAGCTTTAGTTTTACGGTGAACTTATATCTCTACCTGTATAATTTTTTTACTATAATTTTCTTATGTTATCTGGGTCAATAGGCCCACAAACATGAGCAAAAGGCTTGTTCAATTATCATGGCTCTTTCATGGAGTACTTATATACTTTCCCCTTTAGGTATTGATTACATAAGATATTCTCTTCTTCTTGCCTTTTCTTTCTTTCCATGCCTGTTTGGAAATTTTAATTTTGACAAGCTCATATCCAACACACGACTCTTCTTCAGATGTGTTTTTGTAGATGCTGGAGTTGCAGCAATTGATATAGAAACAAGAAAGAGGAAAGAGGAAATGAAAATGAAAGAGGCACAGGCTAGAGCAGTTGCTGAGCATGGAGATTTAGCCCTAATCGCAGTAGATGGTCTGCAATCTGCTACCCAAGAACGAATACCATTAAGGCCCCCAATGCTACAGGTTTAGTAACTTTATAGCTTTCCTGGTGTTAATTAATTATGTTTTTATATTGATCTTTCATTTTGGGCATATTGGGAAAATTTGGCCCCTCTTTTCTGGCTCTTCTTTCTGCCTTTTGTTCAGTAGAGAGATATTGCTGGATTAAATTTGGTCCGCGCTTACTCAAAACAAGGCAATTATATCATCCTAATTCCATTACCTATCCCGTGTACAATTTGACAAGGGAAGAAAAAGATTTTAAGTGTTGTGTTCACAGGTAGTGAGCTTCTTTGGTGAGAAATTTCAGGGAGCGATAAAGATTTTGTTCCAGATTGTGTATCAACTTACTGAACTTCTGTAGTTCCAGTGTTCTTTTATTGTGTAAAGTTTGAATCATCCCAACTGTTTAATAAAGATAAAAGCCATGTTAGAATGTCTCTACATCTGTCAGTTTGGCTGAAGTAGTATTTCATATGTTATATTAGCCAAATGAATTGAGCTGGGATATGGCTTCTTCAAGTTGAGTTATGTTGTTGAATATATTATTTCAGACAGCAAACAACACTTGGAAAGCAAGCAATCAGCTGATCCACTCTTTTCATTTACCTTTTATTTCGTTTGCTTAAAGTATTATTAGTCTTAGAGTTTGTTTATTTTGTATCATGTTAACTGTGTGACTAGAAGAATCTGGTTTTCTTCTTGCTTCTTTAAGTGAATAATACATCTTCCTTTCAGGTAGTCCGGTTAGCTTCTTTTCAGCATGCTCCTTCGGTGCCACCTTTCTTAACATTGCCAAAACAGACTAAAGTTGATGGAGATGATTCAGCAATGCCAATAGAAGAGAAAAAAGTTAATGAGATAGCTGTTGGTGGTGGAGGGGTCTCTGTGGCAGTTACTCGTTTTCCAACAGAGCAGAAACGACCAGTAGGACCTCTAGTTGTGGTGGGTGTGAGAGATGGAGTTCTTTGGCTTATCGATAGGTAATTTGGTGATCTTTGTTTCAAGAATTTCCAAGATTTAAGGCTAGTCCATTAGCCTTCACTATTAGGAAATGAGGATGCAAATGCTATTTCAACTTTTCCCTTTTACTATTCGCCTTCTTCGTTAAGAATCGTTGGCGTAGCTTTTATGTTGTGGTTGTATGGTCTCAATCTAATTAGAAACTTTATAACTTGCAGTAGTGCCAGCAATATTCTTGTTTGGTCTTGTTTTTAAGTCAAACCTCAAGCTACCCAATTTTCCATGATGAAATTGACCACATAACAGAGTATATCATTATTCACCTTTTCTCATGTTTTTGATGGATGTTCAAGCTGAAAAAATGTACCGAGTGTTATCACCTCTATTTATAATGATTTGTTTAGAGAACTTAGTTTTCACAGCCTGTGTCTCCATTTCTTACTATGCTATATTACCTCCATTATCACTTCTATACTGTTTGTTTTGCTTCTATTGCAAGTAAAAAATCTGTCAGTCCATGTGTTGCTTTTTTGTGCACAAGTACATTAATCTGAGTCTATCTCTTGAACCTCCTTTTACTGAATTAAGTTTCTTTCAATGGCTTCTTAACTCAATTCGTAGAACTTTCCACTGCCCTGTTTGAGAAACCCAGGTGCAGAATGAATTTTTTTTGTGTGTGGGTCCATGTTTTCCATGGCTATATTTGTACTCACTCCAAATGAAACTTGCCTCTGTATTAGTTTTTAGAGTTGAAGCTCCACCATGATGCCTGATTTCGGGCTCCTCCATCTCTGACTCACATTTCATACTTCACTTGCAGTAATCTTGTTTTAATTTAGTTTGTTGAATAAGTTGCACTTACAATGTAAAGTATATTGTCCTTGATTATAAATTTTGGCCTGCAAAAGTTTAGGAGTTTAGGCTAGGAAGTTAATTTCATGGGCTGGTTGTGTAAATTGGTCTTTTTAATTGGTGATAATAGTAGAGTGTTTTTACTAAAATCAACAAGAAAAGTACTACAAAATTGACTAATCGTTTCTAATTGCTACAGCATGTTGCCTGAGTACCCCGGCACATAGAAAATTGAACTATGGCATTTTTCTTTCCATTTTGAAAAACTGGAGCTAGTATCTTCATTTCAAGGTCTACCATGCAAATCTATTGTGTCATACAAGAGAACTCAATATGATAGATGAATTCTCTGTGGTAGGTACATGTGTGCACATGCCTTATCCCTAAGTCATCCTGGTATTCGTTGCCGCTGTCTTGCTGCTTATGGGGATGCTGTTAGTGCAGTGAAATGGTATTTACTTTTTCTACCTTGTTTAATTACAGATGAATTGCAGAAATGCTTTATTACGGATTATAGTTCTTGCATAACCTATATTCTACTTTCATATGCAGGGCAAGTAGGCTCGGTAGGGAACATCATGATGATTTGGCACAATTTATGATGGGGATGGGCTATGCTACTGAAGCACTGCATTTACCTGGAATATCTAAGAGGTCTGCCTTGCAACTCCCCCCCCCCCTTCTCTCTCTCTCTCTCTCTCTCTCTCTCACACACACACACACACAGTCCCCTTGTATTGCAAACAACCTGTCTACTGCTATGATGTCTCTAAGCATAGCTCTAAGATGTACATAAATACGCATACCATTACATTGTTGATTAGTGTTTCAGTTCTTGATATAGTAAAAGAAGTTCAAGTAATTCTATTCAAAGTTTTAGCTATGGCAATTCAAGTCCATTAAGAGCATTTCATTGTTGCATTCTGCAGCATGTGCTTAACTTCTTTTTTTTCCCTTGCAATCAAGTTATATTGCTAGTCTATATTATTTATAGGTTGGAGTTTGATCTGGCCATGCAAAGCAATGATTTGAAAAGAGCTCTTCAGTGCCTTCTTACCATGAGCAACAGCAGGGACATAGGTCAAGATGGTATTGGGCTGGATTTGAATGACATTCTCAACATAACAGCTAAAAAAGAAAATATTGTTGAAGCTGTTCAAGGAATAGTGAAATTCGCAAGGGAATTTTTGGACCTCATTGATGCTGCGGATGCTACTGCTCAAGTTGATATTGCTCGTGAAGCTCTCAAGAGGTTAGCCGCTGCAGGTTCTGTGAAAGGAGCCTTACAGGGCCATGAATTGAGAAGACTTGCTTTATGCCTGGCAAATCATGGAGAGTTGACAAGGCTGAATGTATGTACCATCATATTTCTGCATTTTCTTGAATATTGATTCTATGAGTTGTGAATGCATGCTTGAATATTATATTCTTTGTTGAAAATGATTAAGAGTTTGATATTATGATTCCTCGTATATACAAGGTTTTAGTGCAAGGGTTTAGATTCTCAAAATTTAAACCAGAAGTACAGGACTGAATTGAAGCCGCAATGGTAGTTTAGGCATTGCTTTTGACTTGGTCATAAGAAACCAAGTTGAGAGGAGAGGGGGGGGGGGGTTGTCTTTTGGATTAATAAACATGTATGGCTTTGTATTTCAAGAAAGCAAGCTGGCAGTTATTGCCATGGCCTGCCTGCCATGAATGACTTTGTTAGTTGATTTTGGGTGTTCAATGATTTTCAATTTTATGCCTTGCTGTTGATGCCTTTATTTTTATCTCTTCTTTTAAAAGCAATTTCTTGTGTGCGCTGCAGGGTCTGGTTAGCAATTTGATTTCAGCTGGCCTGGGACGGGAAGCAGCATTTTCTGCTGCAGTGTTGGGAGACAATGCTCTCATGGAAAAGTCATGGCAGGATACTGGGATGCTTGCTGAGGCTGTACTTCATGCCCATGTATGAATAGTTCATATTAACTTTTTATTTTTAAACCCTGAGATTGAAATTTTTGATCTGACCTTCCTCATGAATATCTCTAGGCTCATGGACGACCAACACTCAAGAACTTGGTTCAGGCTTGGAACAAAATGCTGCAGAAAGAGGTTGACCATGCTCCCTCTCAAAAGATAGATGCTGCATCTGCCTTTCTGGCTTCACTTGAAGAACCTAAGCTTACCAGTTTAGCAGAAGCCGGGAAGAAGCCACCAATTGAAATTCTTCCACCGGGAATGCCATCTCTTTCTGCTCTAATTACCACTCAGAAAAAACTAACTCCTGGTATACAGAGTTCACAGCAGAAACCGTTACAATTAGAAGGTCCTCCCACTGCCACTCCTGAAGCAGTTATTGTATCTGCTGCAACCACAGCAACTTCAGAAGCTCCAGAAAATGCATCTGCTGCAACCACAACTACTTCAGCCGCTACAGAAAATGCACCTCCTAGCACTACACCAGAAGCAGGAAGTTCTCCACTGCCATCAGAAGCAAGCAAACCTACTGTTGATGATAAGGCTCCTACTTCATCCCCAGGAAGTAATTCAGATCAAATTGCTCCAGTGGAAAGTATACCGGAAACAATTGCAAGTGATTTGGCATTGCCACCACAAATACCAGATAACCAGGGAGCAAGTGTTCCAGCTAGTACTACATTGCCAATGAGTGATGTTCTAGGTTGAAAAAGCTAGTTTGAGCAACTTGGTACCTGAAGATAGAGAAATTTCTTTCAATAATTTCTTTTTACCTGCAGGAATTTTTGAATTTCTTGCAGCCGGCCAAACCATTCCATAGTCAAAACAAACCGCAGCACAAAACATCAGTTTGTAGCTTAGGTGCATCCTTTCGTGTATAATTTTGTCGGTGATTTACTTGTGTGCATCCATGGTGTATATTTTTTGTTGGTGATTTACTTGTGTGTATCCTTGGTGTATGTTGCCTCGAGCCGATTGGGCTCGTTGAAAGTTTCGTAGCCTCCTAAAGAGAGGAGAAAAATTGTACTCCTTGGTGTGTATGGTTGTTGGTCTTCAATGTTTCATACATACAGTGTCGAAATTAGAATTTAGCTTTGGTCTTCCTGTGTTTGAACTTAACATGATGCAGATACCTGAACAAATTATTTTATCCCGCAAGATGAAGATAGATTAAGATAAAGAAGGTGTTTGAGAGAGAATATGATTGTTTTTAAAAGTGTTTTTTATTTGGAAAAATATTAAAATAATAATTTATAAATTTTTTTAAAAATATTTTTGATATTATTATTTTAGAATTGATATTGTGAGAACGAAAATGTCATTGTAAAGACAAATAAAGTATACCAGGCAGTACGCTTCTTTAAATTTTGTTGTTCTCTGTTTTTCATCTGTTTCCTTCTTGTAACCCTCATTGTCAAGGAGAGACTTGAAGCAACAGAATCAATGTAGCGTTGAAATTACAAGGA
>Ga0307515_10011928_pt1 | contig 16415 bp, 19 predicted proteins | sample 17_EM_MG_FD_194513 | JGI IMG/M metagenome (GOLD analysis project Ga0307515, IMG submission 194513) | Populus trichocarpa ectomycorrhiza microbial communities from riparian zone in the Pacific Northwest, United States - 17_EM | ecosystem: Host-associated > Plants > Roots > Unclassified | place...
AAAATTTTCATTAAAAACAAAATATCCTGGAATAAACATTTGCATATGTCATAGTAATCGGGATGACTTCCGTTTTTCAACTTGTCATGGGTAAGAACGAAGCATCTCCATGAACCTTTTCTATCGGTCATGCACAGCTGGCAGATCCTTCGTTCCTCAGGATGACAGGAAAATTGGGAAACACAAAAGATCTATTCGCGAACTTTGCAAGAGTAAGATGCATGGTGACAAATAGATCTTTTACCGCTTTCAGGATGACAGGAAGTCGTCTATTAAAATAATTAAATCACTGAGCAAATCAACTCCGCCAAACTGTTTACCTCCACAAAATCATCATCGCCGATGGCCTGCATATTCATATGCGAATCTGAACTGATGAGTTTTTTTATCAGGCCGCTATTCTTTAATTTTTCTATGCCATTGTTGATGAACAGGCCGTGGGTTGTTATTACGTAAATATCGCCTGCACCGGCATTTTTATAGGTTTGGGCAGCGTTAATGATGCTGCCGCCAGAGCGGATCATATCATCATAAATGATTACCGTTTTGCCGGCAACATCGGCATTAATGGCGCTTACTTCAGTATGATCGCCTTTTAATCTTCTTTTAAGGATAAAGGCGGCGTTTACACCCATGTCGTTAGCTAACGACTCTACCCATTTGGCGCGGCCGGCATCGGTGCTGGCCATTACAAAATTGTCGCCGCCGTATTTGAGGGCGGCTTTTATCACCAGGTCTTTACAGTAAACGTGTACCGGGTATAGGTCGTGCTCAAAATAGTATTGGATCCCTTCGGAATGCAGATCGAACAAAACCACTTTATTTCCCCTATTTGATTTTGGGATAGCCGATATCAACCGTGCGCGGGTCTTGGCAGTTACAATTTCGCCGCTTAGCACCGCACGTTCCATGGTTGAGTAGCCAAAATATGGTATTACCAGCGTTAACGAATTGGCGCCGTAGCTTACCAGCGATGATGCCAGGTCGTAAAGTTCCAGCGTGGCCTCGTCGGTTACCGTGCCGCCAATCAATATGATATCGCGGTTTTCAATTGACGACAGGATGCGTTGATAGCGTTCGCCATCGGTAAAGGTACTTACCTCAATTTGTCCTTTTTCAAACGTTCCGCAGGCCATTACTTTTTGGGCCAGGTATTCATAATCTTTTATCGCGAACAGTAACTTTTTCATGTTAATATCAGTTGGCATCTACATTTGCCTTTACCTGCTCAAAACTAATAACATTTGTCAATTCCCCATTCTCAAAAACGGTTTGCAACAGGTTTTCTGCTCCGGGCAGGTCATCTTCATTGACAGTTTTAAATACGCCGTCAATTTTTACCAGTTTTAACCTGCCGCCTTTGCTCTTTTTAAAGCTTGCGGTAATGTTGCCATGTTCATCCATTTCGGCAGGGCTTTTCTCCACGCTGACTTCCCGGCCGTTTACAATAGCGCTGCTGCATTTCAGGGCGAATTTTTGAGTATCGCGGTCAACCTTTTGCAGCAAGGCGCCGCCCATGCCCAGTACCAGGTTTTCGGCGCTGATGCCGTTTTCTTTTAAAGCTTCATAAATATTACCTATTTCGGTATAGTTTACGCCATCGCCCTGTATAACCCTAAGCTGTGGCGGTAAAACCTTGTAGCCTTTGCCATTGGTGGTAAAACCAAATTTATCAAACAGGATACTAAAAATCTCCAATAAAGTCATGACCGGGTCGCCACTATCCGGGCGGATAACCAGGGTGCCGTCGCGTTTCAGTACTTCGTCGCGTAGCTCGCTTCCCCAATAATCGCTGCATGCTTTAAAAATATTGTAGCTGTCAGATACGCAGGCAATGGTACCTGTGGGGAAAGTTTTGAGCACATGCCTGAAAACCTCCAGCTCCCCTTCCCTGCCCAGTAAGGTACAAATGCTATGTTCGGTAGCGGGGATGCTTAAGCCGTAAACTTTTTGGGCATCATAATAATTAATAGCCATTGCAGAACCGGCCAGGTTATCGCTGCCGCTAAAATTAAGCAAATGGGCGGCTCCGCCAATCTTTGCACTCTCCACACTGCTTACGCCGCGAAAACCAAAATCGTTCAGCACAAAGCCTATACCGGCCTCTGCACCGGGTGTGGCGGTTTGCTCATAATATCGGGCGACTACCTTTTTTATCTGGTTGCTTAAGGTAGCTACGGTACAGGGGTACCAAACCTGCATCAGCAGGGTTTCTAAAAAATTGGTGAGCCAGTAACATTCGGGGTCAGTATTTTCAATGGTCATCAGTACGTTACCGGTTGGTACGACGGTCCCTTCGGCTACGGCTTTTATGCTTACGGGCAGTTTGCCATCGTATTTATCCAATATGTACTGGAACTTGTTTTTATCAAACACATCATCGCGGCCAAAAACCTGTTTTAAAAAGCCATCGGCTTCGTCCAGGTCCTGTTGGGTAAATGCCCGGCCTTGCAGGTATTCCTTCAAAAAATATTGCAGACCGAAAAAGATGGTTTCATCAAACATCCCTCCCCTGCTTTCCAGGTAGCTGTATATTTTTGTGGTTCCGGGATAGTATAATTTATGGTGGGCGTACTTATAGGCATCGGCCAGCAGTACTAAGTTTTCACGTTTCATGGTGTTAGTTGTTTAAGTATTTGGCGATGATAAGCTTTAACATTTTAACATGCTCATCGTTAATCAGGCCGTCGGTTATCATTTGTGCCAGGTTTTCTATTTTAAACCAGGTCACATCTACAATATCGTCGTTAGCCACCGGCTCCCCTGCAACGTGGTCGCAACTGAACAACAAGGTAATAATTTTATCGGCTTCGTTGCGGTAGCGCCAGTCGTTTACACGATGACTGGTTTCGTAGATCATGTTGCAAACTTCCACGTTTCCGCATTCTTCAGTAAGTTCGCGCCTGGCGGCGGCTTCGTAGCTATCATCTTCCGGGTCGGCAAAGCCGCCTATAAAACGCCATTTGGGGCTATTGGCTTTTTTACCTAAAAGCAACTCGGTTTTATTGTTCCTGAACATGGCCACATCAACCGTTGGGTATACTTTGGTGTATTGGTTATAGTAAGCGTACAGGATACCCGCGCGAAAATCGTTGGAGTCGAAGACCTTATCGGCGTATTGTTTGCGCAGCTCGGTAGCATTGTAATCACCGTGAGCAGGCAACTCCACGGTTTCAAAATGCCCCTCGTAGTAAGGGATAAAGCTATCCCGGCTGCCAAACAATGTGAAAATACCGTTAGGGAATACACTTTTCAGCAAATTATCCAGGTTATCCGACCATCGCTTGTCGCTCGGATGATCGCTCACCGGCAAAATAATCACATCAGGGTATTCCCTTTTAATCATTTTTTCGCGGGTATGGTAATCGTACGGGTTTTTCCGGCTACCCATTACCGGGCTTACACCTAACAGTATAATGAGTTTGGCATAGTCCTTACTTACGGTATCAACCAGGTTTTTATGCCCGTTGTGCAGGTATGGTGTTTGGAAGCGGGCAATAATTACGGCTATTTTCATCTTACATTTGCGTTAATTATACGCAAATATAAATATGCGTTTTAATTACGCAAATTATTTTTGAATATTTTTTTCGGGGTGTTATGCAATTTAACTCATATAACACTGTTAATGAACTGGTTTAATCAACAAACATCTGCAAGAAAGGGATAAGATATAACGCCCCATGGTTTTGGCACATACGTAAAATTGGCAGTTGCTAATGGTGCTTTAACCTCCGCGGAAAAAAGCGTTGTTAACACCATACGGTTAGCCTGCTACGCGCGCATTATATTGAAACTTTAGCTATACAACCGCTATAAAACACATTTTGGGCCAGTCATCAGTGCGTGGCGTGCACCTCTTGCATTTTTTTATTAACAATGCCTTAAATGTGTTAACAAATTATTTATGCTAAATATTTTGAATTAAAAAATTTTAATGCATGTTTACACTGTAAAACCAATTGTGAGCATGCCGAAAACAATTCGGCGTTAATCGGGTTAACTTAAATTAAACAAAAAGAACTTATCATGGCAACAGAAAAAGGAAGCGGTATTACCGCGTATTCAGTGAAAACCAAAACTAAGAATGTACCAATGGTTGATCCGGTGATCGACATTAAATCTGGAAGGTACATTGCTACCGGCACAGATGGTGCAGGTAACAAAATGGCTGCTATTATGGGCAAAGCCACTGCCGAAGAGCATATTGCCAATGGTAACGCTAAAAAAGGTACTGGCTGGGCTTAATATTCTTATTAACCGCAAAAGCCCTGGTTAAGCTAAGCTTAAGCCAGGGCTTTTGTATTTGTAACCTCCGTTAAACGGCGACGCCCTTCTCCGGGAAAGAGCAAACTCCCGTCATTTTGTCCTTCAGGGTCATCCTTGTTAATACTTGTAATTACAGCCAACAGGCATAGCGCGTAAGTAAAACTACGTATGCACAAATGGGTGAAAACACCTATTTCACCGTTTTTATTTTTGCTTTAATTTTATCGCACCTGATTATTTAAAGCATTTTAGCTATGGCTGTACGTATTCTTTGTATTAAAACCGATGTAACGCCACATGATAACCCATATGTGGCAATAGATTCGTTAGAGTGGGTTAACGAGCGGATTAACGTTAAGGGAGTAACCGAACGCGCTAAACTTTACGACTGGATAAAGAACGAGGACGGCGAAGCCTACATTATTGACGAACGCGGCAACAAAACCTGCCTGATACCGGCACTTTGCCCCAAAGGCAATAAATATGTAAAGACCGTTTATGACGAATCTGAAACGGATATCTTACTGGGCCTGCCCGAATCGGCCTGATTTTACTACCACCTGCAAAACGGCGTTACCGATAAATTCGAATTGTAGTACCTGGCATCGCCGCTAACCTCGGTAGTAACCCATGGCGGCAGTATAAACTTTTCGCCTTCACTTTCCAGTTCAATTTCGGCAACCAGCAGGCCTTTGTTATCACCCAAAAACTCGTCTACTTCCCACACCTTACCGGCAACATCAATGCGGTACCTGCGTTTTTGTAATTCGGATATTGCAAAATTATCCAGCAGTTCTTCACCATCCACGGCCGGGATGGCATACTCATACTCTAACCGGCTTAAACCTTTTGTGCCACCTTTTATGGTGATAAAGCCTTCATCGGGCGTTACACGTACCCTGATGGTTTTACCCGGCTCGCTTAATATATAACCTTGCCTAAAGTACGTACCTATTGGCTTTGGCATTTGTTGCCATTGATCGCGATCAACTAAAAATTTACGCTCTATTTCAACTCCCATGGTTTCTTGTTTTATTATTTAACTGCTCAGCCGCCGGTTGGTTTTAAAATTACAGGCCAGCAAATATTATTTTATTAAATCAATAACCTATATTTAAAACTAAAATCCTTTACCTGATGATAACAAAAACAAAGCTACCGGTATTACTGCTAACACTTTCAATATTCATGAACCCGGCCTGTAAACAACCTCCCATTGTTAAACATAATGGCGAAAAAGACCTGATCTCCTTTAAACCGGTATGGGGCGTTGCTTATTCAGAAATTTCCAGGCGTACTGCCGATGGACTTTCATTTACCGAGTATGGCTACCAGATGGAACCGCAATGGCGCATAAACTTTGTATCCAACGATTCGGCAAGCATTTATAGCCCAACCAAGGGCAAATTCATCAATTTCCCGCTCACCCGCGGCTACGATTCCATTTTTAATACCGCGCGTACCTGGCTAAAAGTAAAAGTAATGGACCGCGACAGCCTGAAACTGGAAATGATTGACTCCTATGGCGATACCGTTGATACCCGCGGGACAAAAATGTATATGACATTTTATGCTGATGAGTATATCAAGAACACCCTGCATACTGATACCGCTATATTAAGAAGAGCAAATCGCAAAGATTCGCTCTTTATCCGGGCATTATCCGATGCCGCTAACAACGACTACACCAAAGCATTTGCAGGCCGGCAGCCTGCCGTTTTAACCAGTACAAACCCTTTGGTTAAAGTGAAAAAATGGGTTGCCGAAGGCGATTTGTTTAATCATTTTGATACCTCTGGCGACTATATGAACCCAACGTTTGATATCGCGATTAACAAAGCCTATGCTAACTTTTACTATTCATTCAGCGTTTATATTGATACTGATGGGCAAATGCATTATAATAAGCCATTAGTTCCGTTTGTTGGCGAGTCCTTAAGGGACGACTATATACGTCTATCTACCGCCGTCATGAACAACTATTTTAAACATTACCTGAAAGTTACACCAGGCAAAACATTGAACATGCCGCATGCAAGCCAAATTAGCATTCATGTGCAGGGGAAAACAGGAATTTAGTTAGTTTATTGGTTCACTGGTTTATTAGTTCATTGGTAAAAGTTCGGATAAGTGTTAAAATCCTTTTTCCAAAAGTCTTTCGTCCGGAGTGGCAAACCTCCAAAATAAAAGTCCCTTTTAGCTGTTTATTGAATTATATATATCTTTAAGGCGTATGCTATCTATCAATATAAAAACAATAAAACAGGCTGGTTTTATACTACTTACTATCATTTCCATTATACAAACGGGTTGTAGTGGCGGCCCGGGCAATAAAAAAAAAGAATTAATAGATTTTAAGCCTTATAACGGTATCAACTATTCTGAAGTAAAACGCAGGCAAAAAAACGGGCTGTCGTTCAACGAATATGGCTACCAGCTGGAGCCGCAATGGAAGCTTAAATTTGTATCTGATGATTCGGTAAGCATTTACAGCCCGACAAAAAGCGCGTTCATCAACTTTCCGCTTACCCGCGGGTACGATTCTATTTTTAACGCAGCGCGCTCCTGGTTAAAGGTTCAAAAAATAAGTAAGGACAGTATTATCCTCGAGATCATTAAACAAAAAGGCGATTCGCTTGATATTAAGGGCACCAAAGTATACATGCTGTTTTATGCCGATAATTATGTAAAAAACGTTTTGCATACCGATACATCCATACTAAGGCACCCCAGCCGGCAGGATACCTTGTTTATCCGCTCATTGGCGGCAAAGGCCAACATGGATTATAAAAAACAATTTTCGGCAAGGCAGCCTGCCCAAATTACCAGCAAAAGCCCGCAGGTAACAGTTAACCGCCGCACCACGAAACCCTCTATCGAAAACAACTTCGACCCATCCGACGACTACCTGGACCCTACTTACGATATCGTGATCAATAAAGCGTACAAAGATTTTTATTATTCCTTCACCATGTATATTGATGATAAGGGCGGCATGCATTACGGCAAACCACTTATCGACCTTGACATTAGCGGGCCCGAATTTGCGCAGGCCTATAACCGAATGGCCGGCGGCATTATGAACAGCTATTTTAAGTTATACCTGGATGTAAAACCAGGCTCAACCCTTGGCATTGTGCACGCCAGCATGGTATCCGTACACGTTGAAGGCAATGTGGCACCGGCAAAATAGCCCTCCCAATGTGCTTGAGGGAAGGAACATATTATAAATGATATTTGTTGTCAATTATAACATTTACCCTATCGGCCGGGAGAATACAACCAACGGGGCTATTTTTTTTCTTCTTTCTTTTCTTCGGTCTTAGGCGCACGTTTATCGGGCATAGGGCCACGTTTGTAAATGATAAGGCCATTGAGGAAGTTGCGCAGGATCTGGTCGCCGCAGGGTTTAAAGTTGGGGTGATCATCGGCACGGAAAATGGCGCCCAGTTCGGTTTTGGTAATCCGGAAGTTGGCCAGCTCCAGTACTTTTACAATATCATCGTCGGTAAACTTCATAGCCACCCGCAGTTTTTTCATGATATCATTATTGCTCATGCTATTGGTATTAAATTATATGGAAATATCTATTTTAACCTTCTTGTTTTTAATCTTTTCGCCCTTAATCTGCTGTACAACCTTTTCTATTTTGTTGCGCTTCACGGCCGCGTATGAGGTGTAATCCAGCACTTCAATCAAGCCTACATCCTCTTTATCCAATCCGCCTTTTTTTAGCAGCAGGCCCACAATATCTATCTTGTTTACCTTATCCTTTTTACCGGCGGCCACATAAAGCGTTGCCCATTGCGATGGCTTTGGTACAACAGGATGTTCGGGCAGTTCCTCCACTTCCGGCATCTCTTTTAAATAGGATGGCTTTTCATCCGGCGCCAATATCAGGTATGATGTGCCTTTGGCGTGCATGCGGGCCGTGCGGCCGTTGCGGTGCAGGTAGGCTTCCTCGTTATGGGGCAACTGGTAATGTACCACGTGCTCTATCTCGGGGATATCCAGCCCGCGCGATGCCAGGTCGGTAGTGATCAGTAAACGATGGCTGCCGTTCCTGAATTTTAGCAGGGCCCGTTCGCGGTCGTCCTGCTCCATGCCACCGTGAAAAATATCGTGGGGCAATCCTCTGTCGTACAACAAATCGCTAATTCGTTCAACCGCTTCGCGGTGATTGCAAAAAACCAGTGTGGCCTGGTCGCCTATTTTGCAAATCAGCGCAAACAAGGCATCCAGTTTATCGGCCGCTTCGGCTATTACCACTTTTTGTTTAATGTCGGGTTTGTTGGTGGCATTGGTCAGGTAATCCAATTCCATAGGTCTTACCATACCGGTAAACGAAGGGATCTCGTCCATTTTGGTGGCCGATGTCAGCATCCGTTTTTTAATATTGGGCATTTGCTTAATAATAAACGCCATATCCTCCTGGAAACCAAATTCCAGGGCTTTATCAAACTCATCCAATATCAGGGTGTGAATGGTATCGGTACTAAAACTATGGCGGCGCAGGTGGTGGGCTATGCGGCCCGGTGTGCCTATCAACACGGCCGGCGGTTGAGACAAATTGTTGCGTTCAATTTTAACCGGGTGGCCGCCATAACAGCAGTTCACTTTAAAGCCGCTTCCAATAGTCCTGAAAACCTGTTCAATTTGCAAAGCCAGCTCGCGCGACGGTACCATGATCAATGCCTGCACGGTTGGAATATTGGTATCCAATAAACCCAGCAACGGCAATAAAAACCCAAGTGTTTTACCAGAGCCGGTGGGCGACAGCAATATTACATCACTTTTTTTGGCCGCGCTAATGGCAGCCTCCTGCATCTGGTTCAGGGCATTTATTTTTAGGTTTTCGAGCGCTTGCTTTATCATGAACGGCAAAGATAAGGTAAATGCTCCGTACCCCCGCCACCCTCCCATCACCAGCGATAAAAAACAGAATATTTGATACTGAATATCAAGATGTTATAAAAAACTAAGCAATAAATTTCAAACCCATTTTTCCGGCGACGGTGATGAAAAGGGGCGGCGCAGCTTAGCCGGGTGCGTAGTGGCCTGCGTTTAACTTAATGTTTGTGTAAATTACAATACGTCGTGGATGAGGCATTCTGAATATTTAGATGCAACCTGTACATTTGATTGCACGCGGCGGACGCATGTGATGCGACTCTACAATTTTTTAAAGGAATAAAAACCCTTTTGTCATCTTAACGCAATGAAGTTTAAATGCTTAAAATCTTTTTGACACTTGTTCGTCTAACCTAAGTATGAAGAAAAGAGTACCTGCCATTATACTGTTATGGCTAATAATTGATATGTATTTTTTTGCGGCCGTACAAACGCTTACCGCAAACACCACTATTTACCTTATATACTGGTTATTTGACGGCTTGCTGGCTGCTACCATTGTATACAGCGCCTTTACCGGCAAAACCAAAATTATATCCCGGTTAATGGCGGTAATGCTGTTATCATTTATACCCAAACTAATTGGAACGATTGTTCTGTTATTAGAAGATGTTACCCGCCTGTTCCGTGGCTTTCCACCGCATAGCGTGGGTGTAAGCCAATTTGTGCTCATCATAGCCGGGGTATTTTTCCTGTTATTATTTTTTGGTGTTACCCGCGGGCGCCACTATTACAAAGTAAGGCGCGAGACCTTGTACTTTCCCGATCTGCCCGAAGAATTTGATGGTTTTACCATTACCCAGTTATCTGATATTCATTCCGGCAGTTTCAGCGATGCCGAAGGTGTGCAAAAAGGCCTCGACCTGGTGAATGCCCAACAAAGTGATATGATATTATTTACGGGCGACCTGGTAAACAACCATGCTGCCGAAATGGATCCCTGGATCCCGGCCTTTGCCAAACTGCAAGCTCCTTATGGCAAATACTCGGTATTGGGCAACCATGATTATGGCGATTATATGCGCTGGGATAACGTGAACGATAAGGATGCTAACCTTGTACGCCTGAAAAATGTGCACAAAGAAATAGGTTTCCGCCTGCTTTTAAATGAATCGCTAACTATCGATAAAAAGGGCGAGTCGCTGGCGCTTATCGGTGTCGAGAACTGGGGCAAGGGTGGTTTCCATAAATATGGCGATTTGGAAAAGGCGGCAGCACGTGTGCCCGATGATGCTTTTAAAGTACTGATGTCGCATGACCCATCGCATTGGGATGCGGTAACTATGGGGCATCATCAGCATGTTCACCTTACTTTATCAGGCCACACGCATGGTGCGCAATTTGGCTTTGAATTATTTGGTTTTAAATGGAGCCCCATTAAGTATGTGTACAAGCAATGGGCGGGCCTTTATGAGCAAAGTGGCAAATATTTATATGTAAACCGCGGTTTCGGTTTCCTTGGGCTGAAAGGCCGTATAGGCATCTGGCCCGAAATTGCAGTACTTACCTTAAGGCGTAAATAGTTATTTTTGACGGCATGAGTCAACCTGTATTGCCCCTTTCTGCCATCAATTTTTTAACCGACCTGAAAAATAACAACACCCGGGAATGGTTTACCGCGCATAAGGAGTTTTACCAGCAACAACTTGGTTTTGTGGAGGGTTTTGTAGATGCCATACTGACCAACTTAAACCTGCACGACGTTATTGAAACGCCAACCGGTAAAAAAAGCATGCACCGCATTTACCGCGATACCCGGTTTAGCAAAGATAAAACACCCTATAAAACCAATTGGAGCGGCAGTTTCAGGCGTGCCACCAAATACAGGCGCGGCGGCTACTATTACCATTTTGAACCCGGAAATACCTTTGTTGCCTGCGGTTTTTGGGCGCCCAATCCGCCCGATTTGAAACGCATCAGGGATGATATCGCTTTTGATGATAAGCCGCTACGTAATATCCTCAACAGTGCCGCTTTTATAAAAAGCTTTGGCACGCTGCGTGGTGAAACCGTGAAAACCACTCCCAAAGGTTACCCTGCCGACCATGAAGCTATCGACCTATTGCGGTACAAGCAATTCCTGGTTGTGCACCGGTTTACCGATGAAGAATTTTTGAGTGCCGGCTTTTTTGAAAGTGTTTGCCAGGCATTACGGGATATGCGCCCGTTTTTAGATTACATGAGCGAGGCGCTGGTGACTGATATTAATGGGGTGATTGATTAGGGCGGGGTATTCGCCCACTCATTTAGTGTCAATTTGGCTAAAGCCACCTCATGTATTCAGCTATCCGTCGACTAAAGTCGACGGCAATGAATTTCAATTCTATCTATTTCAATCTTCATTTCCGTCGACTTTCGGCATCCATTTCCGAAGAAGAATTAATTTCAATTCCATCTATTCCTGGTTCATTGCCGTCGACTTTAGTCGACGGATAAATGCAGAATCATAATCTGGCTTTAGCCTAAATAGACGATATTTTAATAAAAACATGTCGATTTGATTAAAAATACGCAACCATAAATTCAACAATTTAACTTTGTGTTATCCACCACCATTAACCATCCTCGCCATGGCCAATCAAACCACCAAAGCCTCAAACATTACACAAGCCGTGCCTTTTTTTATGATCACCGAAATGGAGCGATCGTTACACTTTTATGTGGAAGGATTAGGCTTTACACTGATTAATCAATGGGTACCCAAAGATAAAATAGAATGGTGCTGGCTTCAGCGGGGCGGCGGGGCCATTATGCTGCAAACCCTGCATAAGGACATGCCCGGGCGCGGTTTGGGGGTATCTGTTTGCTTCCAGTGCCAGGATGCGCTGGCATTGTATCACGAGTTTGTGGAACATGGCCTTAAGCCCAATGAGCCTTTTGTTGGAAACAACATGTGGGTAGTTACCATAAAGGACCCCGACGGCTATAATCTGGATTTTGAAAGTCCGACAGATGTACCGGAGGAGACTAAATATTCGGGCTGGAAAAATGAACAATAACACGTTGCGATAATTGACAGTTTATCCGCCATATTAAATATATTCGTATACATATCCTTTCCTATGAAAATTGAATCTGTTATCCCCGTACTTTATTCTGATGATATATCGCGTAGCGTGGCTTATTATACCCAGGTATTGGGTTTTGAAGAACAATGGACATGGGACGATATCCCTACATTTGGCGGGGTGCTCATTGGCAACACTACCATCTTTTTTTGCAAAGGCGACCAGGGGCATCCCGGCACGTGGCTTTGCATTAATGTTGATAATGTAGACGAATACTACGAATCCATTAAAGAAAAAGGCGCTATAATTTTATCAACCCCTGAAGATAAACCCTGGTTTATGCGCGAGATGCTGGTAATAGATCCGGATGGGCACATTTTGCGTATAGGCCACAATATCAATTGCGATTAGGGGATAAGCTGAAAGCCAAAGGCTGAAGGCAGAAAGCAAAAAAAAGGCTCTTTTTGGTAAACTTTAATTATTCAGTATGCTGCAAAACAGGGTAAATCCACACGGTGATATTATCAAAACCAGTGCACGTGGTGCCTGGATAGGTAACCGTGGTCAGTTGCATGGTAATACCAAAACCATACTGCGCTCCTTTAAGCTTAAAGCATGGATCACCTGCCTGCTGCAGTTTAAAGGCAGGCATCGCGAGGTTATGTCGCCGGGGTTGTGGACCGAGTTGTTCTTTTTGGATGAGGCCACCGCTTTTGCTGCCGGGCACCGGCCCTGCTTTGAATGCCGCCGCGATGATGCCAACCATTTTAAAACAGCCTGGCTTGCGGGTAACCCCGAATATGGGTTCGACAAAAAAACGGCTATCGGGAAAATTGACGAGATCATTCACCAGGAAAGGATAGATAAAAACGGCAACAAAGTAACTTTTGAAGCCGAGGTACAGGGCCTGCCCAATGGTACTTTTATACAAGTTAATGGCGAACCCTACCTGGTAGCCAATAGCCAGCTTTATCATTGGACGCCCGCCGGGTATGAAAAACCGGGCTTGCCATTAAAACCGGGCCGGGTTATTGTGTTCACGCCACGTTCAACGGTCAACGCTTTTAGCGCGGGCTATCTGCCGCAAATGGCTCTTTAGCTGCTTTGATAACCAACGTGATTCACAACTGGTTTTATAAATACCCTGTATTTTATAACCAGCGAACTTATATAAAGTTCCGTCATTGCGAGTACCTATCAGGTAAAACCTGATAGGTACTCGCAATGACGGTGGGGTTTAGGGCATTGATTTAGTTAAGCTCTTCCATCTTTTCCCGGATGCGCTGTTTTTCTGTTTGTGTTTTTGCCAAATCGAAAGCTTTTTGAAAATTGGATTTAGCTTTACTTTTGTCGGTATTTTTATAGAGTTCGCCAAGCAGGATAAAATAAAAATGGTTGTTTTCAAGTTTCAGCTTTTCAGCTTCGGGCAACGCCACCTGCCAGCCGTTGGCTTTGTATAAGGCAAAGGTGCGGTTAAGCGCAACCGATGGCGAGTAATTAACCAGCAGCAACTGATTGTACAACTGCAAAATAGCTTCCCATTTTTCGGGCGTATCTTCCTTTAAACAATGCCAGTAAGCAATCCGCGCTTCTAAATGATAGGAGCTGATCTCATTACCCTGGGCCGAAAGGTTTAAAAAATGCAGGCCCTGGCTTATCAGCCCGGCATCCCATAACTCCTGGTTTTGTTGCTCATAAGGAACAAAATTATCATCGGCCGTTTGCCTGGCGTTAAAACGCGATGCATGAAAACACATCAGCGCCAGCAGCGCATTTGTTTTTGGGCCACTGGTCTTTTCATATTCGGTAAGCATAATACCCAGCCGTAATGCTTCTAAACAAAGGTCCTGGCGTAAAATTTCATTTTGGGTTTTTGAGTAGTAGCCTTCGCTAAAAAGCAGGTAAATAATGTGCAGTACGTTATTAAGCCGGCCGGGTATTTCCTGTTGGGGTGGCAGCTCCATCGTTACCTTTTCGGCCCGTAGCTTTTCTTTGGCCCTGAACAGCCTTTTGTTGATGGTTTCTTTGTTGGATAAAAACGCCTCGGCTATTTCATCAATGCCAAAACCGCACAAGATGCGCAGCGCCAGGCCAATCTGGGCTTCGCTGGCAATCGCCGGGTCGCAAATGGCAAAAAGCATTTGCAGCTGGCTGTCTTTTATATTTTGTTCCGAAAAATCCAATCCGGGCGCCTCCTGGTATGTTTCTTCTTGCCTGGCTATTGCCGGAACCACCTTCTCCTCAAAAATCTTGTTCCGCCTGAAATGATACTGTGTTTTTTGCTTGGCCACGGTATATAACCATGCAGCCGGGTTTGGCGGGATACCTTTTGCAGCCCAGGTTTCTGTAGCCAGCAAAAAAGTTTCGCTTACAATATCTTCTGCTATCTCTATATGCTGTAATCCAAATATCTTGCTGATAACAGCAACCATTTTTGAAAATTCCTGCTGAAATAACTGCTTAAGTTGAACGTGCTCTTTCTCCATACCAGGTAATAAAACCCACCGGTTGCCGGCGGGTTTTACGCTTACTTATTTATCTGCTTATACAACAAAAATTGGCCGTATCTCTACACTGCCACCGCTATCCAGCGCGGGGCAACCGTGGGCCAATGTGGTGGCATCTTCTAAACTATCGGCTTTTACTACAATGAAGCCGCCCAATATCTCCCTGATTTCTACAAAAGGGCCATCGGTAACAACACCGCCGGCTTTAAGTACTTTGCCTTGTAAATCAAGGCGGGTGCCGCCGTTTGCTATGCGCCCCTGAGCGGCTATGCCACCTACCCAGTCGGCCCACTTTTTACCTATGGCCTGCATCTCTTCGGGGGATGTTTTACTGTAATCATAGCTGGGCTGCCTGAATAATAATGCGAAATCTTTCATCTTTTATAATTGAATTTAAGTTTTATCCCGGTCTTCCGGAAATATAATTTATTGAACGGCATGCGCGCCAACTTTGTACGTACCAACGGCCGCCACGTTGGGGAAAGCAAGGTTAACACGGTTGTAACTGTTAATGGTGATCACCGCCATCGTTAAATCAACCAATTCTTCCTCGGTAAACTGTTCGCGGGCTGCCGCGTAAATCTCGTCGGATACCGGGCCGCCGGCAAGTTTTGTCAGCGCTTCGGCCCAGGCCAATGCGGCGCGTTCACGATCTGTATAAAACGGGGCCTCGCGCCAGGCATTTAACATATACAGGCGCTGTTCGGTTTCGCCTTTGGCGCGTAAATCTTTCGAATGCATATCCAGGCAATAGGCACAGCCATTAACCTGCGATACCCTGAAATAAATTAAATTTAAAAGCGGTTGCTCAACCGGCGATTTAGCCAGGTAAATGCCCAAACCATACATAGCTTTCATAGCGCCCTGGCCTTTTTCAAAAACATTGATTCGTTGTTTCATGTTGTTTTTTATTTATTGAAGTTTTACTTATACCCCAATAATGCTTGGAAAATGTAGAATAGGACATGTATTAAAAAAAATATTTACCCTCCCAAATCTGCCCTATTTTCCGTTGCCTGAAGGATGTCGATACCACCAAAATAAATCACGAGCGTAATTATCATCCCGGGGCTATCGCCACGGAAAGCACCATGACATGTTATAAATAGCCCCTCGTCATTCTGAGTGACCATCAGGATGATCCTGAAAAAGACGGGAATGACGTGCAACGAAATATAGTTAAAGCAATGTCCAAAACTACCGTCATTATAAACGGGGTGAAGAATACCTCTAAAATCTGTTAACCGACATGCATCACCGACGGAAGAGTTCGCAAATAGATCCTTCACTACGTTCAGGATGACAGTTTGGTTATTGAATGTCATTCTCCCCTTCAGAGTTTCGCGAATTTTACAACTCCGGATGACAACCGTTAGGAGATACGTATCCTTCTGATAATTTGCATACATGCCCTGCTGTTGTGGTAAGGGCATTTCCACAGGCCAACTTTATCTTCGCCGGGCATAACGCTTCCATCAGCCATTATCCCCCAAAACCATTCGCCGTTTTGTTTATCCAGGATTTTATTTTTTACAAAAGCCCAGTTTTTTTTGACGATGTCGAGATATTTTTGATCGCCACTAATTTGCCAGGCGTTAAAAAACCCTACCATCGCTTCAGCTTGCACCCACCAGTGCTTTTCTTTTATAAGCCGATCTTCAATTGGCTCAAATTCATACCATAGCCCGCCATCTGTATCCAAACCTTCTATAGTAGCATT
>Ga0307515_10011929_pt1 | contig 16413 bp, 9 predicted proteins | sample 17_EM_MG_FD_194513 | JGI IMG/M metagenome (GOLD analysis project Ga0307515, IMG submission 194513) | Populus trichocarpa ectomycorrhiza microbial communities from riparian zone in the Pacific Northwest, United States - 17_EM | ecosystem: Host-associated > Plants > Roots > Unclassified | place...
TCCCAGCCAGCTAAAACATATATAAACTTCAAATCAAAAGTTATAGCTGCTAAAACATTTTGTGTTGTTCCTTCTTTTCGACCTCGAAACTTTCCTTGAATCTCAACAGGAACATTTGCAGGAACATAGGTACCATCAATTGCTCCCACACAGTCCTATATAAACATGAAAAAATAATTTATAACATTTTCCTCTAGTTTAATTAATTAATGTATAAAAATATTAGTATTGTTCTCATACCTTAAAATAAGGATAGAATCTTCGATTATTCATTATCTCTGCGGGAACTGTATCGCCTGGGTCTTTAATTAGGTGTTTGTATAACTTAAGAACTGTTTTTAAAACAATTCTAAAGTAACGATGAATAGTTTCAACAGACCTATAGTATATACCACTAATAAAACGAAATCTTTGGTTTTGGCCTATAATTTGTAAAAACACAATTACTTGCTCCCTAATAGACACATTTTGAGTTGATCGTAATAGGTCATGACTTGTGAGAACATCACACAATTTATATAAGACAACTGGTTTCATACGAATTTGTTCAACGCAATGTTTATCACCTCGATTCAAAATGTTATCCATATAGAATTCTCGTTGAGCAATTGCATTTATACGTAGTTCTCTTGGTATATAATTTCTATTTCTTTCTTGTTCAATAATAGCTACCCCTGTAGCTATAACAGTTACAGCTGCTCCCATACATGCTGTATGAATAATCTTACTATCCATAACAAAAAAGTGAAGTTTTCTGCTAACAAAACCTAAAAATTTAGGGAAATAAACATTAAAAAAGCATATAAGATACTTACATAATCAATACAATAAATTATGCTCAAAATTATGCGCAAAGAAGCTGATTCCCAACACAAACAATGCCTTAAAGGAAATAATTATATAATGAATTATGTATCCCATAACAAACAATACAATAATTTATTAATGAATTCTGTATAAAAATATTAACGGACTCAAGTTTTCTACCGAAACCATTTCAGTTTTTTATAATTGTGTATAATCATCATCATCAATGCACATAATATTTCACTGTCTAATATTTCTATCCAAATCAATTCTTGAACAATTACTGTGCAGCATCATCAACCGTTCACTAATGCCTTGTTTCAATTAATACCCGGCTTAACCACTAATAAGGAACCATTGTCTATTTCTACCCAAACCAATTCCTACTGTGCAGCATCATCAACATCAATGGGTATTCCTTTTCACAGTCAAGATTTCTACCGAAATCAATTCCCCTTTCATCATCAACGCACACATCACTGTGCATCATCATCAACGCACACATATTACGCCCATAAAGCAAAGGAAACGCATATCAGCAACAGAGAAGGAAAATCACATTGCGTGGGTTGGGAGTCTACTGGAAGAGAAGCAATTGAAGAAAAGGAGAGGAAGATGAAGAGATGGAGGGGAATTGAAAGCATCTGTTTTCGATTAAAGAAAAGGAGAAACAGAGCATGGGTTTGCTGTTTTTTTTCACAGAAACCAAACAAATTGTTTTGTTTGGTTTCTATGAAAAAAACACAGCAAACCCGATTTCTGTGAAAATAGCATAGGATGGGAAAAATGGGTTTGGGTTTGCTGTGTTTGGTTTATGGGGAAAATACAGGGGTTCGAAGGGTGTTGTGTATGGGTTTGCAGTGTTTGGTTTATGGGAAAAATGTAGGGGTTTTGATTTTCTATGTATGGGTTGCCTGGCGAAGAGGTTGGGAAGGAAACGGGGTTGAAGGGTGCTGTGTATGGGTTTGCAGTGTTTGGTTTATGGAAAAAATGTAGGGGTTTTGGTTTTCTATGTATGGGTTGCCTGACGAAGAGGTTGGGAAGGAAACGGGGCCGAAGGGTGCCTTCGGCTTAAGGAAAGAATGGTGATTCTTTGCTGTGATAGCAACAATGGCGAAAGAATGGAGTTTGCCGTGTTTGTGTATGGGTCTGTGTTTGGTTTCTGGGAAAAATTTTGGGTTTGCTGTGGTTGATTTTTCCCAGGGGTTTGGGTTTGCCGTGGTTGAATGGGTTGCCTTCCCATGGGTTTCGGTTTACACAGAGCATAGGAGCATTGGTTGCAGTCAAATTAACAAGATCAACAAGGAAAAAAACGCAGCACAAGATTTATGCCATTATAATAACTACAAATTAAAAATAAAGAGGATGAAAACATAAGATAAATAAAGACAGTTGAGAAAAAAAATTACCTGGAAGATGAGAGATGCTTGCAATTGATCTGCGTAAATTATTTGGGAGAGAAAAAGAATTTAGGGATTTGCTTTTTGGGACAGGGGACACTTTTTGTCAATAAAGGAAAGGAAAGTGTTTTCCTTAGAATAAAGAAAGGAAAACACTTTCCGGGCCTAAAGCTTTATTTTTTCCATTGACTGGAATTGAGTTTCCTTTGACCGATTTTCCTTATGCTTACCAAACATGGGAAAGTGAGGAAAATGAATTCCTGGAAACAAACAAGGCATAAAAATTAAAAAACACTCTAGATTCTAGAACCATGTGGGAAAAACATTGAGGATGTACACATAATTTCTTTTATATTTTGTCACTCTCTATACAAAAATAATGGCCAGCTATGGGGTATTATAGTTTTTTTTATATAGGGATACATCCATCGTTTTCTTTTAAAAACTGAACTTTTATGAAGGGGCTTCGTGATTATTTCCTTTTTAAATGAACAATAAAAAGATTTGAATTTGTATTTGTGTAAGGATCTTTTATTATTTATGAATAAGCTTAGGGGCATTTTAGTCTTTTAGTGACATAAGATATCAAGTGAAAAAGAAAAATTTGTTTGTGACATCACTCGTGCTTTTTGAGTGGCTTGCGCGGTGATGAAAGACCGTTAAATGCGGCCTTTCACAACTACATAGAAATTACGCCGACATCTCTTCCAAGTGGTATGGCGCGTGATTGTGGAGGATGGATGATTTGTCGTTGGTTGTTGTTTTTTATTTTATTTTCTCTCTCCTTTACCAAAAAATACAGGACAACCCTCTTTATTGTTGGCATTTCAGTTTTAGTCTTTATTCTTTTTATGTCTAACTTTTGTTATTGGCCTTTTTTTATAAAAGTTTTGTATATTTTCAATTTAGTCCTTGAATTATAATATGTTACATATTATTATTTTCAATTTAGTCCTTATTCTTTTTATTTATAGTTTTTTTCCCTGATCATTTTGTAAAAGTTTTATTGATTTTCTATTTCATCCTTTAATCTATATTTTGGGCCCTTTTTTAGTCCTCGTTCTTTCGATTTTTTCCTTTTATTAAAGTTATGTTTCTTTTCAGTTTAACCTTTCAATCAAAAAAATTGTTGCCCTCTAATTTATTTTTTATTTCAATTTTCATCCATATTCTTTTAATTACAACTTTTTATTTTAGTTCCTTTCCTGTAATTAATTTTTTTTTCTTGACATCTTTCAACATTTTTATTTGCTAGGGATTGAGTTTCATATTTTTTTTTCATATATGATGTTTTTAGTCTAATGAACCGAAATACAAATTTGAAAAGTTAACGCAAATCAACATCTGTTTTTTTGCTTATTTTCTTTTTTGATTTCATCATCTGACATTGATTTGTTTTTTAAGAATAGCTTTGTGATTTTTTTTAATTCTTTTTTATCAAGTCATTCCAACCTTATGACCTGAGCCACGAGTTTTGCAAGTTAACTTGGGGGTTAACTCACCTCTTATTAGCCATGTTACATGTCCATCACACCAATGTTTATAAACCCGGCCTCCCTTATTAGCTATGTTACATGTCCATCACACCAGTGTTTATAAACCCGGTCCAAGGCCCGGGTCACCTGGGTCAACCTTAATTTTTTATATAAATCAAAACGACATTGTTTTGGTAAAAACAAAATAGTCAACGGGTTACAACCGAGTTTTTGACCGGGTCTTGTCGGGTCAACCCGCCAGGTCAGGCAAGTTTTTAACTATCCTTATTTTTTCATAAACCGGGCCCGGTTCCAGTCCTGGATCGACCTGCCGGGCTGGGTTTTAAAACTATGCATCACACAACCTCGAGATGGGTTTTGTTTTCCTGTTTTATCCAATTTCATATTTACAAAGACTTATTTTTTTTAAGTTATTGTGCTCTTTTTTTTTAAAAAAAAATAATTGTTTGTTCACTATCGTTACCTATTAATTTACTGTCTAATTAAAATAAAATCAATTTATTAAACTCAATCGGGGCTATAACCTGAGTCATTTGTTTGTTTTTATTTTTTTAAAACATGTTTGTGGTAGCTAGACTATCATTGTCCTTTTCTTATTTGTTTTTATTCCAATATTGGTTTTTATTTTTATTGATACCTTATTTTAATATGTCTTTTTTAAAAATAATGTTTTGATTTATGTTTCAATTAATATCCCTCCTCTATTATTTTTTATTTTGCCTGTACAACATTTTTTAATAGATGTTTTTCTAATTATTTTATATGTATTAAATTTTTGAAGATATTATTCTTATTTATCTATGGGTTTTCTATGTTTTATATAGATGAACTTTATTTTTTAAAATAAAAAATATTTATTTTTAAATAATATTTACAATATGTGCGGCTTTGCATAATATTTTTTATTTTATTAAATCAATTTCATATGTATGTTTGTTTCTATTATTATTTGATTGAATAAAAATTTTATTTTAATAAATAAATTGACTAAACACAACCAAGTAAATGGTCTGTGTTGTGGGATCAAATATCTTGATCCAAACATATTTCTTTATTTTTTCAGTTTTATTTTTAGTTATCGACAATGATTTTTTTTTTCCATTTATTTACACACATGATTGTTAATTTATTTAATTAGATGTATGCATAAACTTTTCAATTTATTTTTAGAATTTTTTATGCAGTAAAACACGTTAGAAAAGCTTGCGTATTTAATTGAATTTTTTTTTATAATAAAACGGTAGTCAAATAACTAGTAAGAACCAAGCAACATAACATAAAAATGAAAAAGTTACATTAATATATTAAATAGAGGTAGTGAATGTTACAATTACAAAAAGACTAAAACTACTTGGAGTTTCACTGTAAACACCATCATAGAATTACTATGAATTGTAATAATGCCACTATTTTTTTTTCTCTGTAATTTTATCATTTTTAAGTTGGATTGGTTTAGGATTGCACTTGATGATTTGCTACAATTGTCTTCATATGAGATTCTTGTGGTGTCAAGGAATAAATTTGGTGATCGGTTGATGCTCGGTTTGGTAAAATTAAAATTAAATTTGAATTTAATTGGAATTGATACTAGATATAAGATATCAAAAACTATGTAGATGGGTTGTGGTTAGTTTTAGAAAGTATTTGTTTTACGTTTTAAAAATATTTTAAAAAAATTAATTTTTTTATTTTAAATTAAAACTTTTTAATGTTTTCATATCATTTTAATGTGCTGATATCAAAAATAATTTTTTAAAAATAAAATTTTTTTATTTTAATATATTTTTTAAATAAAAAATACTTTAAAAAACAATTACAATACCATTCCCTATCAGTCATTCAACCCAAATACATAATTTTTATAAGAAGGCTATGATGCACGTGCTGAAAACTCCAATCAATCTATTTATTTGCTTTATAGAAATATGGATTAACACTAGTATGAATCCAATTTCGTAATTTTATTATTTTATCTGATTTAAAAATTAAGTTGATTTAAAATGTAAAGTGTAAATAAAACCTACATTATATGATGTAAAATGTAATTTGTTGTTTTTTAAAAATCTATTTTTTTTATTTTTAATAAATTTAATTTTACCTAAATCTATTATTATTTTGGATTGGCATGAAAAAATAAAAACGAACGTGAAGGATTTCTTTCCTTGATTTTAATATTATTATTGTATAAGTGAGAAGTGAACGCTTATATATAATTAAATTTTAAAATATTTAATTTAGTTTTTACTATCAAATTGATAAGATTGATTTTCTCTAAATTGACACTTCTATTATAGAATAAAAATAACTTCTTTGTGTCGTTAACTTTAGGGCCCGTGAAATTAGTCGAGGTGTGCGCAAGCTGGCCCGAACATTCACATTAAACTAAAAAAAAAAAAAAAACTTGTTTGCTTTATCTGTGGTTTCAGGTTCGAGCTATATGGTTGCTTATATGATAGCCACTGAAAGTTTACATGGTTGTTAATTTCAGGGCCCGTGAAATTAGTCGAGGTACACGCAAGCTAATCCGAACACCCATATTAAACTAAAAAAAAAAAAATTAAGTTTTGGACCCCCAAAAAAGGAAAGAAAACCCACTTGAACTCTCTCCACTACAATACCGAGAGCAGCCTCCTCCCCCTCGACATCACCCCCAGAGCTCCGACACCACGAGAGAGAGAGAGTAGGGAGAATAAGAGAAGTCCTTCACTTTTGTTGCTGTAGTGAGATCGGAGACATTCACCTCAGCAGAAGAGGTCGGATGGCGGGTATGATACTAGGAGACGGAGTCCTACTGTCCTATGGGTGGATTTGGAGTTGGTGATCTAAAGTAAATGAGCTAGGGTTTTATTTATTTTGACTTCGATTGGGTTTGTTTCTCAAAATCAAATCTACTGAATTGAATTGGTTCAATATGCCAAAGACAGAGACGGATACACCTAAAATGAAGCCGAGACCAATCGTGCGTCTAGGCATCTTCCTCATCTCTCACAGCCTCCTGGTTAGGTACTACTTGCTAGCTATACCCTCTTTGTTTTTCCTTTCTTTCTTATACAAATTTAATTAATTAATTTTAATTTATGATTTCTAATGTATCAGTGTTGTCTGTTGTACGGCTGGGGTTTTAGCTCTCTTGCTGCTTCCACTTCTCGCCAAGAGCACTTACATTTCTGAAAATGCTCTCATGCCAGGTCACTTCACAATTTTTTTTTTATTATTTAAATTTTCTGTGACTGAAAATGTATGCTGCGATGATGCCAGGTTCTGCAAGCAGTATGATCTCTAATCGTGACATTTCAGAGGCAAATAGGTTGGCAAGTGATTTGAGTGGTTTGAATTTTGAACCTCAAGATGCTGCCGCCTTGTATGTGTTGTTTACTACTTCTCTCTTTTCCTTTTTTTTTTTTGTTTTTTCAAATGTTTATTATATTTAGTTTTGTGCAATTAGTTGTTAAAAACATAATTTTGGCTGGTGGATGAGTCAATCCTAGATTAGTACAAAACTATATTTTGAGTTATTCATCAACACGAAACTGCTACTGTTTTTTTTTTTTTTTTTGTTTAATGTCTTCTGAAATGAAGTGGCTTGGTACAGGTCTGATGCATTTTTTCACATTGTTTTCTCTTCACACTGACCTTGCCAAGTATTGAATAAATAGAGGAAAACAACTTTGAAATTATTCTATCTTTATGTTATTTGTACTTAATAATTGTAGGGAAAGTCGAGGGATCCTTACGAAATACATGTCTGACTTGGGTGCTGAAGTTAGTTATCACAAGTTCCACCATAAGCCAAATCAGTTTCATCCGCTGCATTTCTTCTCCAGTCCTGATTCTACAAGTTCAGTAAAGAATTTTAGTTGTTCGGCACACGGTGTCAATACTGTTGGAATAATTAGAGCTCCTCGCGGTGATGGTAAGGAAGCTATTGTCTTGGTGACACCTTACAAGTTTGGAAAGAGTGGTGCGGCAGAAACTTTATCCTTGAGCATTGCATATACAGTATTTTCCTTGCTCTCTCGAGTTACATGGCTGGCCAAGGACATTATATGGTTCGTTGCTGACTCACAGTATGGAGAATATGCCCCCGTTGAAGCTTGGCTAAGAGATTATCACACGCCTGTATTTACTGGTTTGGGCACCCTAAATGCTGATACATGCGTCAAAATTGATGATCTCTATGTATTTGAACAGAAATCTATTGCGCAAAGAAAGATATCTGATGGTTTTAGACGTGCCGGGACTATGGCTGCTGCACTGATATTAAAGGTTGCAGATAGAAACGAACTGTTGGAGGACACTCTTAATATCTATGCTGAGGCGTCCAATGGGCAGATGCCAAACCTGGATCTCATCAATATTGTGAATTATTTAGCTGTACATAGGCAAGGATTGCGTGTAAAGGTTGAGAAAGTTTTGACTCTACTTGATTCGAGATGGCTTGAGATTTTGGGAGAAATGTTTGAGTTACTAGGAAAAGTCGCCAGAAGCTTAAATCCTGGATGGAAATTTGGTATTTCAGCTGCAGATTATATTGAAGGCAGTGCTACACTTGCAAGTTCATTGTATTACCAGGTGCTCTACTCTTTCACTTGACCATGTGAGATTTGGTTTATCTGTTTTGTGTGACAACAACAATTAGAACTAAGTACATGGGATTGCATTTTCTGACTTCCTCTGATCAGTGAGTAAATATTACTTCTTGACATAACCATTTGCTGCTATCAGGCTTTGGGCATTCCCACAGGTCCTCATGGTGCTTTCCGTGATTTCCAAGTTGATGCAATTACTTTGGAGATTTCACCTAAGGTTTTTCCTCATAACAAAGCCAGGCACAATGAGTTTCTTCTAAGAGGAGGCCGGTCAGTGCTTATCTTACATCTCTTTCATTGTCATCGTAACTTGCATTTATATCATAGAAGTACAATGTATCGACATAGTATTTTTAAATGAGTGGTTCCCCTATAGCATGCTATTGTTTAAAAGAGAACTTTTTATTGGCAAGGTCGTGTTGACTTGAGTGGAAGCATTTTTAGTCTGAAGAACTTAATGATCAGTTTTTTTTTTTTACATAGTTGATTTCATTTCAACACATTTTAATCGGCTTTCTGTTAATAAATGTACACCCCTACATGTTTGTGTGTGTCTGTCTATATGCGTCATTAATTTGCTGAATCCCAGTGAAGGATCTCAATTCTTATCTAATTCAAGCAGCGGCTTTTATATATTTATTTATTTATTTATTTGATGTGCAATGATATTACTTGTCTATCTCTAAACCCATTAATCACAACTATGACCACCCTTTGTGGGGTTTGAACCTGCTTGCATTCACAATGCGAGAGCTGCACCACTGCACTAAACAGTAGGTGCTCTGATTTGATTTTTTTTCCCAATGGATTGTTAGTGGTTCAAAATTCCCACTAACACAAAGATAATACTTTGTTAGAATGTATTTGATGTAATGGAGGTATAGAACGATGTTCCATTGTGTCACTCTTCGTTACATTTTATTGTGTCCTACCAAACTCAACATGAGATATTTAGAATGCTGAAGAGATGGTTTTTGCAAAAATTAAGTCTTGACTTTCATAGAATATTGTCTGCTTTAGATTTAGTTTTATCTGGACAATGCTTTTCCTTGATCTTTTTCTTTCTTTTCTTGTTGCATTTTGATTGTGTGGATCAGGACTCATTTAGTAATACAGAGGCCCTGCCATTGCCCGATTCAAAGCAAGTAAATTCATAGTTTTTGTTTTGTTTTTTGGCTGAAGATGCTCCTGTTTCTTGATGCAGGTTGGTTGAAGGAGTTATAAGATCAATAAATAATCTCCTCGAGAAGTTTCACCAGTCATTTTTCCTATACATGTTAACATCTCCCAGCAAGTTTGTGTCAGTCGGAGTGTACATGATTGCTTTTGCACTCCTTGTAGCACCACTTCCCCTGGTAGCAGCTTCACTTTATGCTGATGCTAATCAACTGGATCTTGGTGTCAAAAATACCAAATCTACTCCTACAGCCACTGCTTCTGACGAGCTTGACATCACTTTCAGATCATGGAAATGGCTGTATGCTGCAAAAGAAGTTTTTCTCATTCATGTATGGGGTGCAGCTGTTTCATTGCTTCCATATTTCATTTGTCAGATACCAAACTGCAGCCCAACGTCCAGCTCTGTTATCTGGGTTTTCCTTTCAATGCTTAGCCTCCTAATCTTGTACTTGATAGTGGGTTCTCCATCTACTCACGTCTCTATATCTCAACCTGAGGAGAAGGGCGAATGGGCTATTTTGAAATCAGCGACCATCTCAGCAGTCTTCATTGGTTTGCTTGTCATGTCAGTTGTTAATTTTGCAGCAGCAGAAATTGGTGCGTTACTTTTGGTCCCAATGTGTTTGATGGCTCAACCTTTGAAGCTTGACATGAAAGCTGGGAAGTTAAGGAGTTTCTTGAGGATTATTTGTAATGTGGTTTTGGGTTTTGTTGCATTTCCGCCAGCTGCTTTTTTTGTGGTGAAGACTATATTCGAAGGTTTTGACAGCATTAATATGGGTGACTTCTGGAATTGGATGGAGTCCCTTTGGGCATGGAACAGTGCTACTTACATTTATATAGGTATGGTCCATCTGCCATGTTGGGTGTTGTGCTTACACATTTTACTTCATTCTTGTTGACACCTTTTGTCTGTTTTGACTCTCACTGCACCGTTGAACTAAATTTGCAGATCATTAGGTTAATGAAATTTTTGTTTTGATAGTCTTCTTACTCTAAACTGGTTAGTTATAATGATTCTGACTAAACCACGCTCTTCCATTTATTTTAACAACCATGAAAGACAGACTTGGCCTCTCAGGAACATCTGCACTAAGCATATTACAAAACCCCTTGGAGGTGAAGCCAACCAATCTGGTGGATAATCTAGGAACATTTGCAGCATTATTTGTCTACCTAACATTACATCTAGGAATATGCTGTAGGTCTTTTACATCAGCTATAACAGCTTCAATCTCTCAAGCCATGGATGTTTCTTGGCCAATCCTAGCTCTAAACACCACCTGGGAATCTCTTTCGATAGACAAGCCATAGCCTTTCCCTTTTGACGCCAATCGACCTCCTCTTCACGCCAAAGCTTCTGCTACCAGTGGGGAGGAGCTCTTCCATCTCTACACCTTTTCATCCCTAGAATCTCGACAAACCCGAACCCTAGGGAACCAAACCTCTTCTAAAAGAGGCATCGCAGTTAATTTTTAGAGAACCTTGGTGAGGTTTGAGAACCCGCATGTTGAGGAATTCCAGGTCTCGTGACTGCTGGCAACGTGCAACTCAGGAGCTCTGCTTAGACTCTGCCTTGGCATTCTGCACTGTGCCCATAGGATTTCAAAGACTGCTCCATTTCTAGCTTTCCAAATCATCCAAAACACACAGGCAACCTTACCAATCATACCCCCAAAAGTACTTCATCGAGCCTGCTCAGATTATTCCACCAGGAGAGCAAGCCCACATCACTGCCAAACCAAGCTGCCCTGGCTAGCATGTGGGCAGAAAAACGTGAGATACTCTATGGATTCTTCCTCCGCCCTACAAACAGGACACATCTTATACATTGGGACATATTCCTCTATCATAGACGCAGCTTTGTTGGAAGCAGTAGTTCTCCCCAAAAAGAGGAATTGAAATTGTTCTTCTTTTATTTGGGGGGGAAGATTGGTTGACAACACGACGTGGCTGATTTATACAATTAGAGAGATATTCCAAGTAAGCATATGTACATTTCACGCGTTGACAAGGTCATGTTTCTACAACATGAAATTTTTATTGATGTGCATTTCGATCCTTTAAATGTTTTAAAAAGCTTACTTTGATCTTTATATTTTATTTTTCTTACAAAATGGTCCTTAGATTTATTTATTTTTTCATTGTATTTTACAATACGTATAATTTAATCCCTGATAATTTTTTAGAATTAAGTTCTTGTATGCCAAATCATGAACTTTGCCAAAATTCTCAAAATAGATGTATGATATTATAGAAAATAAAAATTTAATTGAATCACAATACTATCAACTGTAATTATAAAAATAATAATGACATTCATGATTGATTAATCCATTCAAATAAAAACTATAAAGAATCTCGTGGATTGAGCTATTACTTTGAAATAAAATTCATACACACACAAACACACACACATATTATGAATTTCTTCCTTTTTTTTTGTCTTGACTTTTAGATTACAGTCAAGGAATCTTTTTTAAAAGAAAGAAAATAAAAGAAAAATTCTTATAATAGATATCGACATTATATGAAAATATATTTTTTATTTTTTAAATGCGTATAGCTATTTAAATTCACTTTAACTCTTTCATTCAATCAACCCATTTAAATTATTTGACTAGTTTTGATCAAGAATATGATTTGACATATAAAGACTTAATTGAAAAATAAAACTAAGTTAGGGATTGAATTATATTTAATGTAAATTATGATGACAAAGCTTTTTTCAATTAAGGACTTTTTGTAAGAAAAAATAAAATATAGGGACAAAAGTAAAATATTTTTAAAAAATTAAGGATCAAAATACATATCAATAAAAATTCATGTTGTGAGAATACGATACGTGTCAATTTTAAACAACATTAATGACATTAATTTATGGAAGGATTATCGATAATAATTTAATTCAAACTTGATAGATATTGACTTAAACCGAACAAAATGAATGATATTTTTTTTCATAGTTATTTTACTTTATGAGTAATATATAAAGTATGAATATTGTCAAACATGACCTGAATCTAGTCCACGTTATATATATATAGACACATATGTTACTATTTTATTTTATACTATATAATAAAAAATAATCAATAATAGATATCTAGCCCCAATTATTAGGGTTGTATCAATTTACCCTCGGTATAATTTTTTATATCAATTTTATATCCTTTAAGAATTTCTTGATTATGCAAGTAAAACAACATGTTTTTTCATTGGAGGACGTGCTTCTTAACCAAAGCTTTTTTTATTTTATAACTTATTATTTATTTCAAACATTGGGGTTGTGCTAAGACTAAATCTGTACAGCCCCTTGTTTTTTATATTTTTTTAATTATTGTTTTTCAATTTTATTTTGGATAAAATATAAATTTTTTTTCTATTTCTTATGTGAACTTGGATTTTGTTGTTGAAATATATATATATATATATATATATATATATATATATATATATATATAATATTGTATGATAAATTTTGTTCTGTCATTTTAATAGAGTAATGTTGAAAAAACAATCAACCGATAAGAGGAAATTGTTATTTGTTCTCATACAATGGTAATTTGCATCTCTAAAAACAATATTATAAAGTATTTTTTCCATACTATGGGAACAAAAATTCAAAATTGTTTACTGTAAATTCAAATCAACATTTTCTCTGTACGTAATTCTTTATTTTTGATTAATTCTTTTCATATTTACAAGGCATTTATCATTAAATATATAATTCTCATCATCTTGTTGATTTATTATATATTTTGTCATTAAATTGATTACTTTAGTATACGTTTAAAGGGCACTAGTCGTGTCTGGTTTACAATGCCTCGACCACCACATATTTCTGAGGCTGGAAGGATGGAATGTGACATATTTTACATTATTTGAGACAGACATAATGATTGGCCTCGATGTGATTTTATTGTATTGTGCTGTGCTTTGCTTTGCTTGGCTTGGCTTGCATGTTGTTGGTAGCCTGTAAAATCGATTGATGGCTAAAATGCTAGCAGGATGCTTCTGCTTGATCCGAATCTATCAACATGCTAATTATTGCATCAATCTCGATTTTTACGTAGAAATCATTTTTTCTTTTACTCCAAATTTCAAATTATGAGTGTTCTGGTGTCGTTTTACACTCCTCACATGCTTGTGTTTTGTTTACTTTGTAGAGAGTGTTTGTGAATATGGTATAGATTATTTTTTAAATTATTTTTATTTAAAAATATATTAAAATAATATTTATTTTTATTTTTTAAAATTTATTTTTGATATCAGCATATTAAATGATTCAAAAACACTAAAATAATAATTTAAAGCAATTTTATTTTTTAAATTTTAACGAAAAACATGTTGAAATTGAATGACGAACAACCGTATAGTGTTAGGACCTAGTTTTCATGTGAAGTTGTTTTAACTTGAAGCCGTGAGAATATTATTGTTGTTATAGTCTTGATTTTATGAAAAGATAAAGTTGATGGTTTCTAAATGCGAGTTCTAACTCATGTGTATGATATAATATATTCAAAGCCTAAGTAGAAAGAAAAAAGCTATAATTTCTGAATAGTAGCCATATAAGCCTATTCTACGAGTATGGATCATAAAAAGGACTTAAAAGTAGGGTGAACAAAAAAACTAAAAAATCAAGAAAATTGAAAAACAAATAACCGAAAAAACCGAACCGTGAAAAAAAACCTATTAAACCGATTAAAATTTTAAAAAAACCGGCCGGTTCAGTTCGGTTTTGATTTTATAAGCCTGAAATCGAAAAAACTGAACCCAAACCCGAAAAAAACCGAGCCAAACTAGAAAAAACCAAGCCAAAATCGGGTTGAACCGTTTTTTGTCCTAAAAAACCGAGCCAAACCGGGTTGAATCGTTTTTTGTCCTAAAAAACCAAACCGAACCGAAACTGGTCGGTTTGAACCGGTTTCGATTTTTTTTTTATAATTTCGGTTTGGTTATTTTTTTTTATAAAAACCAAATCGAACTAAAAATGATCACCCCTACTTAAAAGTAAGCATTCAAACTGGTAAGATTTGTATCAATTGAGCACTTAGATTATAAGTTATGACAAGTTGAAGAAGCAATGTATGTTATCCCTTCCAAGCTATCTTAGACATTCTAAATTAGTCAATGAATTACTTATCAAGTTTTACTTTCTTTAAGTTTTTTTTTGGATAATTACAAAAAGTATCTTATAGTTTGGTTTTTTTTTTTCTTCACTTTGTCTCTGTCATAACTCAATCTTTACTCCCTCTAGATTTTCCCAAAATTTTCAAAAAAACATATCTTCGAAATCATTTAAAAAAAATCATCAAAGAAAATATTTTTAGAGAAAAAATCATTTTTAGAAATAAAATCATCAAAGAACAAGGATTTCAAAAATAAAATACAGTTTCAGTTGCAATCGGACAAGAATTTAATTTGCATCTAGTCAAAAAGTCATGTAGGCATGCCATTTAGGGTTTAATTGAAGAAAGTTGGAAGAAAGGGTTGAAATTGGTTATAATTGCACAAATTAAAAGACCAAGGATCCAAATGAAAAAGTTGGCAAAGTTTAGAAGTCCAATTCATTTAATTGGGAGCCTAATTATGGAGAAAAAATAGAATTAAGGGCAAAATTGACTAGATTTTTGCAAGGTAATGATCAAAATAAAAGAGATGAAAAGGTTTGGAATTCCAATTAATTCAATTAGGGGTGTAATTGAATAAAAAAACTATAATTTAGAGTTAATTTGATCAAATTGAAAGAATTGGAAGACCAATTACCAAAATAAAAGAGCCCTGGAAATTTAGGGATCTAATTAATTCAATCAGAGGTTAAATTAAAGAGAAAAACCGAGTTAAATTAGCCAAAATTGAAAGACCAATGATCAAAATAAAAGAAGCGCTGGAATTTAGGGATTTTATTAATTCAATTTAGGGCTTAATTGAAGAACAAATTGAGATTTGAGGTTAATTTGACCAAAATTGCATAAATTGGAAATACAAGTACTAAAGTGTAAAAGATGCCAATATTGGAGGGTAGTTTTAAATGTTATCAGGGGTTTAATTGAAAGAAATGTTAGAAAATTAAACCAAAATTAGCCAAATATGATACAATTAAAAGATGGAGGATTAAATTGAAAACAATCTGTATTTTGTGGGTGTGGCTATAGTGATTTAGCCACACTCTTTCGTGTTTTGTTAATAAAAAAATCAAAATGACACCTAAACAACAACATTTAATTAAAGATTAAATTGTTATCTTGAATTTTTATGCATGTTGTCATCCTTGTCTTCATAATCATGTTAAGATAAAAATATTTCAATTCAAACTCCATGCGATTTGGCCAAACCTCTAAAAAAATTGCATTTAGTTAGTGTTCATACAAGTTTTGTAATTAATATGTTGTGTCCATGTTCTCATTTAAAAAAAAAATAAAAAATTTTCATTACATTGCATGTTTTCATATTGGATTCTTATAAATTATTTATAAAACCCATTAAGATTTGACCTATATTAAAATTCTTATTGGGTCGACATTCCAAATCTTTCAAAACATTTCTTTTAAATAGAAAAACATCATGTTCAAAATATTTTGCTATTCACTCTTGGTATCAAGGGTAAATAGACTCAACATAGGCCATTACTTTAAATATTAGAAGGAGTAGTCTATTCTTTTGATTTCAAATAATAAAATAAGTTTTAGAAATCTCAAGGTTCAATATTCATAAAATAATTGGGGGTCTTAACCTCTGTAATAAGTTTTCACATAAGGATGTTGACAATCAACAACAACAAGAATGATAAATTTTGATGAGTTGTTTATTTGTTGTGCATGTACATGCACAAATCATAACACCAATGTGTACTAACATTGATGAGGAGCAATAAGACAATAAAAAATGAAATCTAAAAAGATGATTGTTAAATAGCACACCACATGACGAATGAACCCT
>Ga0307515_10011930_pt1 | contig 16413 bp, 11 predicted proteins | sample 17_EM_MG_FD_194513 | JGI IMG/M metagenome (GOLD analysis project Ga0307515, IMG submission 194513) | Populus trichocarpa ectomycorrhiza microbial communities from riparian zone in the Pacific Northwest, United States - 17_EM | ecosystem: Host-associated > Plants > Roots > Unclassified | place...
CTATATACCTTTTTTACTTTCTAAGCACTTAAAGACTAGCTTACTAAAAGACTAACCCTATTTATATAGAAGGTCTTTAATATTAACCTTCTCTTCCTTTAACGTCTTTATCTAACTGGTAGATAGAATATCCGCTAGCTATAGAGAGGGCGGGCGGCGTAGGCGTAAGCCTTTAACGTTAGTGTTTACTATGCGGCTTAGTAGTATCCCATGCAACGTTGGTGTCCTACTGTAGATGGTCCGTGCGGAACACCAGAATCAGAGCTACGTAGAAGCTTTGCAGATAATTCAATCATCAATTAATCAACTACCATGCCTTCTAATCATGCCTTTCTTGATCCTGATATCGTCCAACCTACCGAATATGTCATTCCTCTAACTTGTGTAGCAAAGGAACAACATCCGGAGCCTTGGCAGCTGCCCAAATTCGAGCCCTTTGTTGGAGCTTCGTATTCTTCATCACGACTCTAAGATCCTAACAATCTAATTGGCTGGGGCTTATCGATAAGAATAGGGCACATTTCAACGTTGCAAGGGATAGAGGTAGAATTATAGCTTTTACCGTAATAACTTTCTTTTAATATTGCGCGGGTATAAGGAGCTAAAGATTTAATAACTTATAGAATAGGCTTTTCTTTATAATTTAGTATAATTTTAATATTAATAGGTGTTATAGGAGGGTAGATTAATTTTAATCTATTCCTTGACACGGCAATTTTGGTCCTTAGGTTGGAACAGCTAGGTTAGATATAAATACCCAATTAAATCTAGTGGCGAATATAAGCGACCTTGGCAAAGGCCCCTGCCGTGTCAAGGGATATTTAGGTCCTCTATAAATTTTACTAAAGTGCCTCAGACTAAGAAAATGATTGCCGTCCTAAATTAGCCTAGCGGACGGCTTGGATATTCCAATATCTGCAATATCTGCAATAATCGATTTCTTGGTCTGAGTTAACTGAGGTAAGCGAGGGGAAGCAAAGGTTGACGTTGAGCCGTGAACGGTACGCTATGCCCAATAAGAACTGGTACGGCCCCACAATGTTCGCCGAGCCGTCCACACCCAAGCCTCGCGACGCTCCTTTGCGCTCCCCCTCTCTCTCTCTTTTTCTAGCACGACCACCGCGGCCCATTAAAGGCTCCTCCAATATACTCCAACCCCCGGGCTCACTCTTGGCAACATTACCACCGCGCTTCTCTCGCTTCTCTCGCCCATGCTGCATTCCCCCACATCTCCTCGCATCCCATCGCATCCCTCATATCCCTCTTGTTCGCATGCTCTCCTGCAGCCTATGTGGCGTCCCCGTTGCAGACCGCATCTAGATGTGCGCTCTGCCAACTCTCCTTCGAATCCTCACCTGCAATCCCGTAATCACTTATCTCGCCCGGACTAGAAACCCACTCGTCGCTAGCCTACAACTTCATTGGGTGGTCCCCGCCATTGTTATCGCAGTCGGGAGCTGCTCTTCAAAGCCGCCCCATGCCGTTAACCATGAATCTAGTCATGCGGCAACTACGCGGAGCCCAGCTTGAACAAATCGTCAATATTCATACATGCAAAGACAATGAAATGATGAGACGTATTGTGCGTCTGGCTCCGTTCAATAAGAATCTGCCACATTTCGCTGTGTTGCTATTGTGGTGTCAGCTGTAGAGTCAACATCCAGTGGTCCCTTGTTGACACTGAAATAGTTTCCTTATTGTTCCATGTGGGAATAGCAGTTGACACGCTCCATAAATCTGCCCCTGCCCCCTCTCTTGCCATCTCTTGCCTAGTTCTTGCTTCCGCTTCGGACCATCCCATTTTCCGCCAGAGACGTAACTGACTACCGACTGCAACACCCAGCTATTCTCCCTGTCCCGTGTGCTCTTACTCTCCCTCTCCATTCCTTCTTCCTCTCCGTCGTCTCCCTTTCACCCTCACCCTCACCCTCACACTCACTCACAAACTCTCTTTGCCTTCGTCAATCAGCCAACTCGATTTCTCTCATATCTGTTGCCGCGCTCCGGAGCCCAACATTACTTCACTCTGCCGTGTTTACATCTTTGCCCTCTATTCACCCAGAGTTACCGATACCCTCTAGGAACACCACCCAACACGACTCAACAGCTCTCTGCTTTGTCGATATCACCAAGATTATTAGATCCCTTCTCGGTCCTCTGCATCCCCTCCCATTTCTCATTACAAACAGTCAGTAATTCTACATGACTCAAAAACATGCCAACGCTCAAGGACCTCAACTGTTCCATTGAATTGGGGGGGTCGAATGAAAAGCTTCGAGAATATGGCGCTTCCTACGCTGATGGTGTTGTGGAGGCCTTCGTTGCCATCCCACCCACACCGAAAAACTTCACCATCCATCTTATTTCTACGGGCTACATTGCCCCCGGTTTAGCTATGTTCGTCTACATAGATGGTGTCTATCAATGTAACCGCAACCGCCAAGGCCTTGTCATTCCAGACGACGTGAATTCTTGCAATAATGCTTGTGTTGACTTTCGCGTACGCCAGAAGGAAGAGAGGCAGGCTGATGGCAAATTCATGGGACGTGAGTGGAACTTTGAAAAGCTCAATGTCGGTTCGTACCCTCCCAACCCCAAGACCTCTACCCACGGTATAGATTTATCTAACATTGTTAAAGTCTCCGCCGATGAAGCGCCCGATGTCAGTCCGGACGTCCTCTTAAATATTGGTACTATCGAGGTCGTTGTTCTGCGATGCAATGGTCGTCTTGTCGATGATAAAGCACCTAAGCGGCGGTCTTCAAAGCCCACCACGTCAAGCGCTACATCAAGCACTACCCCTCCAAGAGGACCGAAACCCAACTCTCCGGCAAAAAAAGCATCACCAAAACTAGCCGTACAAGATGACGATGGAGGCGGTGTTGGCGACATGTTCGGCATATTCGATGGCACTGCGGACTATGAGGATCACCCTCTTGCCCTAGATGGACAACCGGGAGAGCTAGGGAAATCAGGATATCAAGGAAATAGACGTTATGGCAATGACCGACCCTCTCATAGCCATTTCGGAGACTCGGATTGGCAGCATCGGAATCGATCCTTTGAGCACTACAACAGCGACTGGCCACGGAGCAAATCTTTCGGAGCACCACAAGTCGAAACCCTTCTCACCACACCTGGGCGACCAGCGAAGTCGAGGGAGTCGAACTTCCGAGACCGCCCTCACACGGCAGCAGGCCATATACCTCCAGGTAGGTGTGGGCAAGACTCACATCACCACAATTCCGTCTTATCCGAAACCGCGCGCCGGCCTCGAAGACGGAGTAGCAATTCAGGCCAAGAGGAAAGGGAAAGCCATATTGATCCAGGCAAACAACCGATCAACATACCACGGTCATCTTATCACCAAGGCTATGACTGGGCATATCCGCATAGTTATGGGGCAAGGAAGTCTTCCAATCCCTGGGACAGCAATGTCGATGAATCTAGCTGGGACGCCAAGGCTTCAGGTTGGCGTGTTGACCAAGACAGAGATAATGGTTGGACAACCGGCTCCCCTGACGAAGTGTCTTCTTGGACATATGCTAACGCATATGTGAACGACGAAGGAGACTCATGGGAAACAGACTTCCAACCTTGGGGCGGCAAGATCCCTGCACCTACATTCAGCAAGCACTTCCGAGGATACCCTAAGTACCAAGGCGACAAAACCGGCGCGTCAAGACTTAGCCAATCTTGGCAAGACATTCCGGCTTGGGCTCGTACTCCCTCTATTTTATCAATGGAAATTCCGAACAATGTTAGCTCGGGCATTTTGGTTGGTGGGAAGAGTAACAGGCAGGCTAATAACGTAAGCCCAGGCGCTTCAAGTAGAAGTGCTCGAGTCCTTTCCGGTGGTGATAGTGGAGGGGGCGGCCAAGCTTGGAAAGACGAAAATGACAACGAGCCCTTCAGAGAAAGTGGACGGACATCTGTCAACAAAAGTAACACCCCCTGGGGATTTCAACCCGACACCAGTAAAGGAAAAGACACACCATTTGATAGCAACGAGAAAACCTCTGGAGCAGTAAGGCGGAGTGCTAGTATTGACAAACCATGGGAGGACAACGGGAATTATAGACCAGGTCAATGGAACTCCGGAAAAGGGGGGAATAAGGAAAACAGTGATAACGACAAAAACAATTCAAGCAAAAAAGGTTGGAACTCTGGGGACGCAAGTGGAAAGGATACATCTTGGAATAACGAGAAGGGTAATTCTCCGAGTACCAATACGCGCAAGGACTCTGCGAACAGCAACAAAGATAGCAACGAACGTTCTAACAACCAAGGCCGGGCCTCCGCTGATGCCGATAGGTATAATACATCTTGGAACGACAAGAACCAAAACGACTCCTCTGGAGGCCAAGGCTGGAACAGCTCGGGCGATATAGACAACAATGACCCATCGAATAACGACGACGGAGGCGACAACACTAATAACTGGGATGACAACAACAACAATGCCGGTGAAACGTCCAACTGGGACACCAACGACAACAACGAAAATAGTGGGGAACCTTCGGGCTGGGATGACCAGGAAGACCAGGCCAACGATGCAAAACACGAGTCCAATTGGAATAATTACCAGGGAAATGATCAGAATAACGACACATCTAACTGGAACGATAGCTCCAACTACCAAACCAATAACCAAGCAGACGACTGGAATCCACCCACCCACAAGCAAGACTCTGCCTCCAAGAAGGAAAAGCCCAGACCCGCATCTCATCACAACAAACCTAGCCCATCCAAACACTCACCGGGCCTCAGCGTATCCCCCAAACCCTACTGGGCCACCTGGGCAACCACTCAGCCATCTCAAACACCACTGTTTAAAGATACTCCCGGTTCGCCCAGCGGACGTGCTGCAACACTCTACCTGGAGCCTGAGGAACTGCTCTATAAGATCCCAGAAACTCTCGCAGAGAAAGAGCAGCTCGAGCATCAGGTCCGCGTTGGAAAAGGTGCCGAATACCACCACCGAGTGGGGAGACCAGCCTATATCGATAGCCTAGAGAAGCCGTACGCAGTATTTAGATTCAAATACCGCAGTCGTCCGATGCTGAAGCGCATCTTGGGGGATGAGTTTGATGAAGGGTTAGAAGACGAGAGCGAAGAGATGGTGAAGGAGAAGCTTATGGGTCTGAGCAAAGAGGAGATCATTGAGGAATTTTTGAGGGTTAAGGTATGTCAAAATATTTCTCTCCAAATTGCTCTGCAATAATTTATTCGCGGAATATCAATACTGACTCCTTTTAGGCAGCATCAGGCTCCGGCACTAACCTCACCTCACACAGCGATGATGTGTCTGCCGGCGCATCGAATGATCAGGCCAGCGTCCACTCTGGAGCCAGTCATAGCTCTTCGAAGCAATTCTCAACGAAGTCATCGCTTAAATCCGGTCCGAGGAAGACACCGTCTAGTCACGGGCCACGACACGGTAACGATGATTGCAATAGTGGAAAAGGCGGCGTGACCTGGAAGAGCGACAGGGCTGGAAGCGGCGGAAGCGGCTGGAACCAAAACGATGCCGGTGGTGGAGCCCAATGGGACTCCAAGAACAGCGTCAAAGGTAACGGCAACTCAGGCAGCGGTAGAGGTTCTTGGAATGGTGGAGGTGGAGGTGGAGGCGGAGGCGGTGATATCCAGTGGTGAGCAAGTACACAGAGATTGCAATCTACATGGCGGCGATGGTGTAGGGAGTTTGACTTGGATAGTCCGGAAAAGTGCCCTTGTGCTCAATGGTTTTGGTTTCTTTCACTGTGGGAATTTCTCAGATCAGACGCTTGAAGGGGGGCTCCAAATGCATTTTCATGGCTCGGCAGTTTATGAAAACGGTGGCCTGCTTAGTAGCCTTCTACAGAGGCGGAAAGCTGGCACATGTAATGCGACGGAACGGAACGGGCTAGTTGACTAGATGGATTTTATCTTGGAAGAATGGGTATCAAATGTACGAACAAATCTGATTTTTTTCCCCTACATTACTGGCATTGGGATTAAAATGCATTATCTAAAGTCCACCAGCACCCTCTGGTATTGTCCGGAAGGCCACTTCGGCAGGTAATCTGAAGCTGGCGCAAAACATTCGCTTTTTCGGTGCCACGTCCCTTACATCCCAGATCTGAGTTTCTGGTGTGCTGGGTGTGATTTCATGACCCAACAGTCTAGATATCTCTGCGCAGATCTCGTGCGCTTGGGCAACGTTGTCATCGCTCTTGGTACTGAAGCAGTAGGCGTGGATCATAGGCAACGAGACGGATGTGTGTGGGGTAAAGAGTTTACGGATGTCATTGGGTGAAGATGGTACGTTGGCATAGAGACCAACGAAGGATGGGAGGAAGGTTAGGGCGCTCGCAGGCAGGTTCATGACATAGTGAGAAAAGATTCGCGGTTGGACGACGGTCTTTAACGGCGTAGGAGGATTGGGAGACGTAATGGAGGTGGAGCTTCGGGACGTTTTCGTCTTGGGGTAAATCGGGACAGAGTAGGTTGTTTGAAGCAGGGAGGAAGTGGCCGTGCGGATGAAGTCATGGCCATTTGAATTGAAGGAGCGGACAAAATCCGCGACCTGAGAAGACCATGTTAACAGGAAGTGCAAGGGTTACGAGAAAGCGGCTGCATACCTTATTCCGCTTTATAGCATCGGTAAGACTAGCGTAGCTTTCTGGGTTTAGGTCGTTTGCCCACACGAAAACGCGTTTCTTCCCCGCCGGGACAGCGAAAGGCCCCACCCCAGCCATTACATCGCAAATGGCATCTCCCTCGTTGAACATGGATACCAGGCGCTCATGTTCTGTATGTAGTCGGCTGTTCCAGTACACCTTTGCGAAGTCGAAACGGAAAGCACAACCTTGCTCGTGCACTTCGACATTGAGGTTACCAGGCCCGACTAGCACTTCGTATTGGAAAGTGCGGTATTCGTTCTCTTCTCCAACACGATCGAGCTTGTTGATGACGGTTTGGACCGTAGGGTTCTTATCCCGTATAATATCAGCTATGATGTGTTTATATGGAAGATACCGATCTCGGAGGTTGAGGTGTGCTGCACAAGAAGTCAGAACTGGTGGAGGATGCTCGAAATAGTTGTCTCACCAACGTGACCAACAAGACTAAACCCTGTGGGTACTTCATCGCCCTCTTCGGCAGGCAGAATGGCTTGGATAATATCGGCTGGAAGCTATCAGCTGGTCTGCTGGAATAATTGAACATGAGTACACACAATATGTCCAATGGCTGTAATCCAGGTGGAGTTCATAAGGTATTACACCAACGGTACCGTTGCCGTGTAGCTCTCGTAGTTTAGAACTCCACGTCTGCAAGTCTGTCTACTTCGGTCAACCGCAGTTATATCTAATATTAATATTTCGAGAGACTACCATCATGCTTGATCTCCGGCCTCAGGATGATGCACCTCCCGCCCCTCAGAGCCTTTTCCTCTACCGGGTCGGGCCTTACAGGCGCGATACGGTTTTGTATCAGCGCCTCCTTACTATTCTCCAAGACCTTTCTGCAGAGTGAAATATCCTTGTTGTCGAGTATCCTAGCAGCTGAGGTAGGGATTGTCTTCTTAAAGAACGTACGGTCGAGCGTCCTCATGGACCGATTCATAGGAGGGCGGAACATGGCTTCGTCAGGCATCGAAATTTAGTGTTTGAAGAATGCTCCAGCACAAAGCACTGAATTGGAGTTTTTGAGTATTGGTGTGTTGGTGTGTTGTAGGGCGCAAGAAAAGAGGGTATTTTCTTGGAAGCTGTGACCACAAGCCACCGCGGATGAACGTTTGGTGTGTCATGCAGGCTGCACATGCACAGATTCTCCGCCGCAGACGCCAGGATGCCCGAGTTGCAGCAATTTCAGGGCCGACAATCATCAATTTCGCGCCCCTCGCCTCAACAAACGCGACACTCTCCTTTTTCCTCCCACCGCGACGCCTCAGCGATGAGGCCGCCCGATCGGCTTGGCTAAGGAACCTTTGCTTTACCATCTCTAGAGGAGAAGCCGCTTCGTCGAGCTCCGCCTAGGACAACGACCGCAACAGCCATGGCCGCGGCTGGGGGAGGAAACATCAAGGTGGTGGTGAGGGTGAGGCCTTTCAACGGCAGAGGTGTGTGATGCCACTCCGTGCAGTTTGACGCGTGTCTGACTATGTATAGAGCTTGATAGAAAGGCAAAATGTATTGTTCAGATGAAAAACGAGCAAACCATTCTCACTCCTCCAACGCACATCGACACGAAATCGAAAGCTGCGAAAGCTGCCCTAGAAGGTACCAAGACATTCGCGTTCGATAAGAGTTATTGGTCTTTCAATCGCAATGATCCACATTTTGCTGGGCAAGAAAACCTGTTCACCGATCTTGGTAAACCGCTTCTGGACAATGCTTTTCAGGGATATAACAACTGCATCTTCGCATATGGGCAAACCGGATCTGGCAAATCGTACTCGATGATGGGCTATGGGGAAGAGGCTGGTGTTATACCCAAGATCTGTAGGAACATGTTCGAAAGGATCGAGGAGATGCAGCACGACAAGACCCTTAGCTGTACCGTGGAAGTCTCGTACTTGGAAATATACAATGAGCGCGTGCGTGACCTTCTCAACCCGTCTACTAAGGGGAATCTGAGGGTTCGCGAGCATCCCTCGACCGGGCCTTATGTGGAGGATCTTGCGAAGCTCGTGGTGCGCTCCTTTTCGGAAATCGAAAACTTGATGGATGAGGGTAACAAGGCCCGGACGGTTGCTGCGACAAACATGAACGAGACTTCTAGTAGATCTCATGCAGTATTCACCTTGACTCTATCCCAGAAGCGTCACGATGTGGAGACGAGCATGGACACTGAAAAGGTGGCGAAAATCAGTCTTGTAGATTTGGCTGGCTCAGAACGAGCTACTTCGACCGGTGCAACAGGAGCTCGATTGAAGGAGGGAGCTGAAATCAATCGATCTTTGTCAACCCTAGGTCGCGTTATTGCTGCACTAGCAGACCTATCATCTGGCAAAAAGAAGAATGCATCTATGGTTCCCTATCGAGATTCCGTATTGACATGGCTGTTGAAGGACTCTCTGGGAGGCAACAGCTTGACGGCTATGATAGCTGCCATCTCGCCAGCAGATATCAATTTTGAAGAAACTCTCTCGACGCTGCGCTACGCGGATTCTGCTAAACGCATCAAGAATCACGCTGTAGTCAACGAAGACCCAAATGCCCGAATGATCAGAGAACTGAAGGAGGAGCTTGCGCAGCTTCGCTCCAAGCTCAGTGGTGGGGCTTCTCCAGGCCTAATGGAAGAACAATATGCCCCAGATACACCCCTGGAAAAACAGATTGTCTCAATCACCCAGCCAGATGGAACTGTCAAGAAGGTCTCAAAAGCCGAGATTGCGGAACAACTGAATCAGTCCGAAAAGCTGTATAAGGATCTTAATCAAACCTGGGAAGAGAAGCTACAGAAGACGGAGCAGATTCACAAGGAGCGAGAAGCAGCGCTGGAAGAACTCGGGATCAGTATTGAGAAAGGGTTCGTTGGGCTGTCTACCCCTAAGAAGATGCCCCATCTCGTGAACCTAAGCGATGACCCTTTGCTCGCGGAATGTCTGGTTTACAATCTGAAACCTGGAACCACTACAGTAGGGAATGTCGACACAGCAACAACCGCAGAGATTAGATTGAACGGCTCGCAAATTTTACATGACCATTGCACATTTGAAAATGTGGATGGGGCAGTCACAGTCGTTCCGAAAGACAATGCAGGAGTAATGGTAAATGGCATTCGAATAGAAAAGCCAAAACGCCTACGAAGCGGCTATCGAATTATCCTAGGCGACTTTCATATATTTCGTTTCAACAATCCGCAGGAAGCTCGAGCAGAGCGTGCTGAGCAAGGAAGCCTACTTCGACACTCTGTAACAGTCTGTCAGCTTGGTTCCCCGTCTCCTCGGCCAGGGCATGAAAGATCTTGGAGCAACATTAGTAGACCTGAGTCAGAGTTCGATTCTGAAAGCCCACGAGCGGCATCTCCAGCTCCGTTTCAACGAAATGGGCGCGATTCAGATTGGTCATTTGCTCGACGGGAGGCAGTCACCGCGTTATTAGGCCCCGATCAGAAAATAACATCTCTTACGGATGAAGAGCTCGATGCAATCTTCGATGACTTACAGAAAATCCGGGCCACCCGCAAAGGCAGGCCGGAAAGTCGACTGTTTGACACAGAAGATGACCTTGACTCTGTAACATCGTACCCGGTCCGAGAGAAATATGCTTCTACTGGCACAATTGACAATTTCTCGTTGGATACTGTGTTGACCATACCTTCTACACCCCAGCCAGGTGAAGAGGATGAACGTTTACGGTTAGTAAGAGAAGACATGCAAGAAAAGCTTGAGAAGCAAAAAGAAGAATACCAAGCAAAACTAAAATCCGCAGAAGAAGCTAATGTCGAGATTGAGGAGATCAAGGCAGAGAAAGCCAAGATGGAAGAGAGCCTACGCGCTGTCAAGGAGGAGATGCAGAAGCAGCTACGAGATCAAAAGGAAGAATTCCAGCGCCAAATCCAAGAACTCCAGCAGCCGGTCACACCACAAACCAACGGCTCAACCGAGCCAACCGAGCCAACCGAAAAGCAGCTGGAACTTGCAAAAGCCGCATTCGAGCGCTGGCGACAGCGGAAGTATGTTGCAATGGCGGAGACAATTCTTCAAAACGCTGCAACGCTCAAGGAGGCTCAGGTCATGAGCCAGCAGATGGACAAGCATGTCGTTTTTCAATTTTGCATCGTAGACGTCGGCCACTCCTTCGCTTCATCCTACGATCTCGTGTTGAATGGCATACCGGGTGAGGATGACGAAGACCTTGATATAACTCCTAAGCCTTGTGTCGGCGTAAGAGTAGTTGATTTCAAGAACCAAGTGGTCCACCTTTGGTCGCTACAGAAACTCCGGTTTCGCGTTCGGCTCATGCATCAGATGCACCAGTACCTCAATCGACCAGAATATCTGCAGCATTTCAGCCTCGAGAATCCTTTCTCTGAGCCATGTATGCCTGAATACTCACGCATTGGGGATGTCGACGTTCCACTTGCTGCAGTGTTTCAATCTCGTGTCCAGGACTTCAGTCTTGATGTAATATCCCCATACACAGCAAATGTCATTGCCATTGTCAGACTATCCCTGGAGCCTTCATCAGCCGAAGCGCCATCCACAACTTTGAAGTTTAATGTTGTCATGCACGACCTAGTTGGATTCCCAGAACGCGAGGGGACAGATGTTCATGCTCAACTTTTTGTTCGGGGTATATCTGATGAAGGCGGAGCCACAACTACGCAGATGATCAAAGACTTTGATGAAGGTGCTGTGCGATTTGAGAGTGTTCACAGCATGAGCCTTCCTTATGCGAGTCCACAAACATCATCCTTAAGGGTCTCGATCTTCGCAAAAGTCACAGCCATGCATCTTGACAAACTACTAAGCTGGGATGACATGCGTGATTCAGCTCCTCGGAAAAAGCAAAAGCGCTACAACTCTCGTCTCCCAGAGTCTGAGTTCTACACAGAAGAGCTCCACGATATTTTCTCGCGAATTCAGATCCATGAGATATCCGAGGATGGGACTTACCAGCCCGTAGAGGTCATTCAAAACAGTACTCTCGACACGGGAGCATACCAATTGCACCAAGGGCTCCAGCGAAGGATTGTAATCAACTTAACCCATACATCTGGCGAAACTCTACGATGGCAAGACATCTCAACATTAAGGATGCGTCGAGTGCGCCTCCTCGACTCTTCTGGGAATGCACCAGCCTTAGACAGCCCCATACAAGAAGTACCCTTGAAGCTTGTCTCTCCACCTATGGTAAAAGATAATGCAGACGGAACGACCAATGTTACTTTTATTGGCCAGTGGGACTCTAGTATGCACGGTTCTCTGCTTCTTGATCGAGCTACTCCTGAGAAGTATCGTGTCCAGGCATCTCTGCTGTGGAATGTAAGTAGTACGAAACTCAGCGAACCAATGGTATTCTCTCTCGATCTTTCTCTCCAAATCCGGTCACGATCATACATCCGCCCAACCTCCGTGCTCATGCAATTTTGGAATGCTACCCGTGTCGTCCATTCCATAGTTGGTATATTCTCTGTGGCAATCCGACCAACTTCAGTCAAACGCGCCACTGACCTTTGGCGAATGAATACCCGTGACGACTTCGTCAAAGGTGAGGAATTACTGAGCGGTTGGACACCTCGGGGCGTTTCTTTAGTCCGCGACTTCATCAACACAGAGAAACGGCGGCGGCGGGTTGCTGAGATTGAAACGGCGCGAAGCGTGCTCAGCTCTCGGGCTCTGACAACCAATGGTACCGCATCCCCGACCTCGTCCCTGGACGAGCGACAAACCCAACTACTCACACGCGTCCTCTCTCTCTGGCAAACAAAAAAGGCTCCTGCCGAAATCATCCTGACAACAACGAACCTCGAACCCCCTGCATCGGGTGCGGCTTTTGCTCCTCATCCAGTCGACTCTCCCAGCCCTGCACCTACCCTAGTCGCCACCGTTCGGCACATCCCCAAGAACCCGTCTCTAGTGAAAGGCGGCTACCTGCTCATGCCAGACTCGAGCAATACACGATGGGTGCGGCGGTACGTCGAATTACGACGCCCATACCTACATATATACAGCGTGCCTGAAGGTGACGAGCTAAACGCCATTAATCTAACCAATTCACGCGTCGACCATCAGCCTCAGATAGCAAGGCTACTTATAAGCAACGGAGCTGGAGCGGCTGCGGCAAGAAGCCGGGAGAGCGTCTGGGCTGTTTTTGCGAGGAGTAACACGTATCTCTTCAGGGCGAAAGGCGAAAGAGAGAAGATCGAATGGATACTTAGGATAGATCAGAGCTACTTTAGTAGCTCAGGCAGCGAGACCCTCGAAGATTGATCTCTGCGTTGGAGCTTAAACACATCTTATAGAAACTGTATTGAATAGCTGGAATATGCCGGCGTCCTGACTTTTTTTTTCCTTTGTCACTGGAGAAATTGGAGAAGGGACTCAATGTGCTGCTTCGCTTTGGGCATACTGTTACAGGTCGCACGGGCACGGTGGTGTTTTGGGCTGATGATTGCATTTAGAGGCGCCGACAGCTTTCTGCTTTAGTCCCGATTCCGTCGCTATGCTCTAATTTCTTGTTTGTATCGGCGGGGGCCGTCGTTTTGGATACCCACGGGCTGTTCCTCTGGATTCAAATTTGTTTAATCGGAGAAGACAATTCTCGCAACATGTGTTGGACACATGCATATAAATAGTTACGGTGGACAATTTACTGTCCTTCCGGAGCCAAGGCATTTTCTGCAGTGTAGCAACGTGGTGTCCAGGATTTGCAGCATGTTATAAATTAAATACCCCTCATTGCCGCCAATCATTCGGCGGCATTGTGGCCAATTCTTCCGATCCGTCCTGTTGGGCTTTCTGCCCTGTCATGTCTTCTAGGGAAGCATCTCCGAGACCCTAAAAATCTATAATATGGCCCGTTCTAGCAATATTATCACTAAACTGTTCTAAGGTGACCTCTCCTGTGGGCAAACCGCAATGGAGAACTGATATATGTGCCTTATTTCTATCTTCACATCTACTGAATAAACCCTGCGGGATTTACAATACACTAAAGACGACTTTTGAATGTTAATTGCAAGATTTACAATAAAAATACGTATCACTTCAAGAATCATGCTAAATGTTTACTTTACAGACACTCCCACACCTCAGACCAAACCATGAAGCTCCACTGCCTTCCCGTCACCATCGCCCTAGCGACCTTTACCACGACGATAGCTTCCCTACCACGTGCTCGACCCTGATCCCGCTGAAGCTCCGGGTACTCCAGCATTCGGCTCAGATTTCACTTATCCCCTTCCCCGTTCACCATCACCACTTTGTCTCCCAAGGTCAACATCTTGCCATGGCCTACATGGACGTCCAGCTATCCTGTGCTCCAAATCACCGGACTGTAGTACTTATGCGCGGAAGGAACTTCTGCGGCGCAACATGGAATGCCACAATCCATGTCCTAGCCGCTGCCGGTTATCGCGTCATTGTGCCTGATCGGATTGGATGGTGTAAAAGCTCAAAACCGCACGATTACCAATTCTCACTACATCAGTTGTCTTTAAATACATACAACCTGCCCGGACATTTGGGTATCCCAGCCAAGCAAAATATTACAGTAATAGGTCACAGCATGGGTGGGATGACAGCCATCCGCTTCGCCTTGATGTATCCCAACCTTTACCGAAAGACTAGTCTTAGCAAGCCCCATCGGCCTTGAGGACTGGAAAGCTCTCGGAGTGCCATACCAACCCACCAACACAACCTACTCCAGGAGCTAGCATCAAATTACTCTTCCATTCGGGCTTACGAGCAGTCCACCTACTACGCTAACACCTGGAATTCTTCCTACGATGTCTGGGTCAACGTGCTCGTAAATATCTATCGCAGCCCTTTCTATGGTGCCGCCTTTGCGCGGGATATGGCTCTTGCAACAGACATGGTTTTTACGCAGCCAGCCGTGTACGAATTCCCACTGATAACCAGCAAAACACTGCTCTTGATTGGAGACAAGGCCAGTACGGCGATTGGCAGGGCGTGGGCACCAGATAGCACTAAACCGTTACTCGGGCACTATGGTGTGCTGGATAAGAAGGTTGCCACCCTTATCAACGGGAGTAAATTAATGGAGTTTACGGATCCGGGCCATGCGCCGCAAATCCAAGCACCGGATGTGTTCCATGAGGCGTTGGTGGGTTGGCTGAAAGCTACCTAGACACGGAAGGTGGTGTAATTTTATTTTCTAGATGCCAGGGACATTGGAGGGGCTATGGTTAATGTATACTATTGACTAGGAGTACTCGGTACCAGTGTTCTCGATGATAAACGAATGAATAAATAGGCCCAATATCGCATTCAATTCATAAACCGATTAGAATATCACGATACGAATGAATAATCGCGATATCGTAGATATAGGCAATATTAACAGTCTTGGCATGGTGTTGTACTAAATTGGTGTGGGTAACGTCTCCACAGAGTTCTCTACTCCCCCTTACATTCACCAGCAACTGTCTCCTCCAGCCCTATACAATTCCTCCTCCTACCCACGACTTTAAGTACTCCGATCGCTCAATATTTGTTAACCCAAGCCGCGTTTATTGCTAGGTAGTTGTCCTTTATATATATAGAAGAAGGGGTTTTTCCTAAATAGATGTATATATAAACCTATAAGGGAACTAGATAGGGAGTTAATAGAATTAATAATTATTATTATATATAAGACTATTATAACCTTACTAGTTATCTACCTACTTTTCTTAATTATACAGTCTTTAATCCTTTCTTAAATTTAGGAAATAATACCCCCCCTAATAAGTGTTATAATATAACTATTCTATTCTAAATAGCTATATAAGTCGCCCGATAATTAGAAGGAAGCTAAAAACTATACTTTCCTTCCTCTATTACCTAATTATTTAGTATAAATAGAGGACGTACCTATTTTAAAGAGTCTATTAATAACCTAATAGAGCTTATATATAATACTCCCCTACCTATTTTAAAGTATTAGCTAAAAGTAAAAAAATAAAAGAATTCTAGCTATTATACTAAGCTTAAGCGTCTATAGCGCCGCTCCTATTACTATATCCTAAAGCCTAATAGTATTATTATAAGATTAATTATTAACTATTATTATTAGTATAAGTATAAATATATAGAATTAGAACTCTTAAAGCCTATTTTAGGTTTTAAACTTATAGACTTTTAATTTATATTAAGCTTTAAAGTAATATAGATAATATATTTTTCTATAGAGTTTAGCAAGTATATTACCTATATTACTTTATAGTATTAATATTAATGCCCTTACTTTATAATAGCCTAATAATCTTATTATAACCTCCCTATAATACTACCTAAAGCGCGTTAATATTAGCGCCATTACTTAGTAGTAGTTTAGAGATCTTATTATAGCCTTCCTGCGATGCCGCCTGAAGCGCGTTACCGTAGTAGCCACCTTGTGCGTTAACGTCGGCGCCATTTCTTAGCAGTAGTTCAACGATCTTATCGTAGCCCTGTGATGCCGCCTGGAGCGCGTTGCCGTAGAAGCCACCTTGCGCGTTAACGTCGACGCCCCTACTTAGTAGTAGCTCGACGATCCCGTCGTGGCCTCCCCGCGATGCCGCCTGGAGCGCGTTGCCATAGAAGCCACCTTGCGCGTTAACGTCGGCGCTATTGCTTAGCAGCAGCTCAAAGATCTTGTCGTGGCCTCCCCGCGATGCCGCCTGGAGCGCGTTGCCGTATTCTCCACCTTGCGCGTTAACATCGGCGCTATTGCTTAGCAGCAGCTCAAAGATCTTGTCGTGGCCTCCCTGCGATGC
>Ga0307515_10011931_pt1 | contig 16413 bp, 16 predicted proteins | sample 17_EM_MG_FD_194513 | JGI IMG/M metagenome (GOLD analysis project Ga0307515, IMG submission 194513) | Populus trichocarpa ectomycorrhiza microbial communities from riparian zone in the Pacific Northwest, United States - 17_EM | ecosystem: Host-associated > Plants > Roots > Unclassified | place...
AGGTAGTTCAAAGGAGTCTTTCGATGAAAGCCGTCATTTCCGCCTACGCCCGCTCGCCGTTCCACTTCGCGAAGAAGGGCGCGCTCGCCGCGGTGCGCCCCGACGACCTCGCTGCGCAGGTCGTCAAGGGCCTGCTGGCCCGCACCGACCTCGACCCGGCCCTGCTCGAAGACGTGATTCTCGGCTGCGCCTATCCCGAGGCCTCGCAGGGCAACAACCTTGCGCGCATCGTCGGCTTGCTCGCCGGCCTGCCGCAGGAGGTGGGCGGCATGACGGTGAACCGCTTCTGTGGCTCGTCGATGCAGGCGGTGCACATCGCCGCAGCGCAGATCGAGGCCGGCATGGGCGAGGCGTTTCTGTGCGTCGGCATCGAGTCGATGACGATGGTGCCGCAGGGCGGCTTCAACTTCTCGCCGAACCCGGCGCTGCCCGATGCCTACATCTCGATGGGCGAGACCGCCGAGAACGTCGCGCAGCGCTGGAACGTGAGCCGCGCCGACCAGGAGCAGCTCGCGGTCGAGTCGCACCGCAAGGCGGCGCAGGCCCGCGAGCAAGGGCGGCTGCGCGACGAGATCGTCGCGATCACGACCGAGGCCGGCGCGGTCGTCGATGCCGACGGCTGCATCCGCCCCGGCACGAACCTCGACGCGCTGGCGGCGCTGAAGCCGGCGTTCCGGCCCGACGGTGTGGTGACGGCCGGCACCGCGTCGCCGTTGACCGACGGCGCGGCGGTCGTGCTCGTCACCAGCGACGCGTTCGCGGCGAAGCACAAGCTGCCGATGCTGGCGCGCATCAAGTCGTTCGCGACGGTGGGCGTCGACCCGGCGGTGATGGGCATCGGCCCGATTCCCGCCACACGCAAGGCGCTGGCCCGCGCCGGCCTGACGGTGGCCGACCTCGGCGTGGTCGAGATCAACGAGGCTTTCTCGTCGCAGGCGCTCGCGTGCATCCGCGACCTCGGGCTCGACCCCGCGACCGTGAACCTCGACGGCGGTGGCCTCGCGATCGGCCACCCGCTGGGCGCGACCGGCGCGCGCATCACCGGCAAGGCGGCCGCGCTGCTGGTGCGCGAGAACGTGCGCTACGCGCTCGCGACGCAGTGCATCGGCGGCGGGCAGGGCATCGCGACGATCCTCGAGCGCATTTGATCTGACAGGGCTTCGCCTCGCGCGCACAAATCCGCACAATGCGCGGATGCGCGCGATCTTCATCAGCTACCGCCGGGACGACACCGAGGGCCACGCGGGCCGCCTGTTCGAGGACCTGTGTGATCGCTTCGGCAAGGCCGCTGTCTTCATGGACGTGGCCGGCATCGAGCCGGGGCGCGACTTCAGGCGTGCGATCGAGCAGCAGGTTGCCTCCTGCGGCGTGCTGCTCGCCGTGATCGGCAAGAACTGGCTGACCGTCACCGACCGCGATGGCAAGCGCCGCCTCGACGACCCGTACGACTTCGTGCGGCTCGAAACCGCGAGTGCGCTGAAGCGCGACATCCCGGTGATCCCGGTGCTGGTCCACGACGCGGCGATGCCGCGTGCGGAGCAACTGCCCGACGATCTGAAAGAGCTCGCGTTTCGCAACAGCGTCGAGCTGACGCATGCGCGCTGGCCCTCCGACGTGCAGTTGCTGATCAACGCGCTGCTGCCGCATGTGGACGCGGCGCCACGGGCACCGGCGCCCGTGCCGACACCGCCGCCCAGCCCGCCGGCGGTCGGCCGCCACACGCCGTGGTTGGTTGCGCCGCTGGCGGTGCTCGCGCTCGGTGGCATCGGCTACGTTGCGTGGAGCCGGCTCGCGCCCACGCCGGCACCGCCGCCGAGCGATGCGGCGTTCGGATCGGGTCGGCCCATTGCCGTGGCGCCGCCTGCATCGGCGCCCGCCTCGGCGCCAGCGGCTGTACCTGCATCTGCACCCGCACCGGTCATGGTTGCTGCGGCGCCCGCGTCCGCACCGGCACCTGTCACCGTGATCGCGAAGCCGTCGCCGGCGCCGAAGCCGGTCGTGATGGCGTCGCGGCCGTCGCCGTCACCGGCGGCAGGGCCTTTGTCAGCGCCGGCCCCGGCGGCTTCTCCGGCACCGGCCCCGGTGGCGGCGCCACTGCCTGCTGCCTCACCCGTGCCGACACCCGCGCCTGCCCCCTCCTCCGAAGTGCTCGCTTCGCGTGACCCCGGCTCCGATCTGTACGGAAGCGCTGCCGTTGTCGCGATGGTCACGCGCACGATCGTGATCAAGCCCGACACGGGCTACGTCAATGTGACCGGCGGCGAAGTCATCCGCTTCAATGTGGGCGGCAAGAGCTTCGTGTGGAACTTCAACGGCACGCGCAGCAGCTTCGACCTCGGGCTGATCGCGCCGGCCGGGCTGCTCGGCCGCAAGGTCACCGCCTACGTCGCGCCGAACCCGATGTACCCGAAGCGCAGCTGACAAAGCTCACTTGTAGGGCCGCGGTGCCCACCACGGGAAGAACGCCGGCATGTCGGTCGAGACCTTGCCCGTGAACTGCGCCGGCCGCTTTTCGAGGAAGGCCATCACACCCTCCTTCGCATCGGGCGAGGCGCCGCGCGCGTAGATCGAGCGGCTGTCGACCTTGTGCGCCTCCATCGGGTGATCGGCGCCGAGCATGCGCCACATCATCTGGCGTGTGAGGGCCACCGAGACCGGTGCGGCATGGTCGACGATCTCGCGGGCGAGCGCACGGGCCGCAGGCAGCAGCGCATCAGGCGCGTGCACCGCGCTGACGAGCCCGCCGGCGAGCGCCTCGGCGGCGGGGAAGATGCGGCCGGAGTAAGTCCACTCCAGCGCGCGGCTGATGCCCACCAGCCGCGGCAGGAACCAGCTCGAACACGCCTCCGGCGTGATGCCGCGGCGCGCGAAGACGAAGCCGATGCGCGCGGTGTCGGCGGCGAGGCGGATGTCCATCGGCAGCAGCATCGTCGCGCCGATGCCCACCGCCGGGCCGTTGATTGCGGCGATCACCGGCTTCAGGCATTCGTAGATGCGCAAGCTGACGCGGCCGCCGCCGTCACGCACGGATTCGTGGCTCCACTCGGGGTTGCCGTGTGCGTCGACCGGTGTGCCGGCCTTCTCGGGCTTGTCGTCGCGCTTCGCGTAGTCGAAGGTCTTGGCGCCCTGCGACAGATCGGCGCCGGCGCAGAACGCGCGGCCGGCGCCGGTGACGATGATCGCGCGCACCGCGTCGTCGGCATCGGCGGCGTCGAAGGCGGCGATCAGCTCGTTCATCATCGGGCCGTTGAACGCGTTGAGCTTGTCGGGGCGGTTCAGCGTCAGCGTCAGGATGTTGTCGCTGACGCTGTAATCGAGGGTGTCGTAGCTCATCGGGCGGCTCCAGAATCGAAAGTGAGAGAAAGTCAGCATGACGATAGCGCCTGCACCGATCGACCGCATCGAGATAGTCACGAGCGACCCGCGCTGGCCTGCCGCGTTCGCGCGCGAGGCCGCTCGCATCCGCGCGGCGCTGCACGCGCACGCCGAGCCGGCGATCGAGCACATCGGCAGCACGGCGGTGCCCGGGCTCGATGCGAAGCCGGTGATCGACATCCTGCTGATCGAACCCGACACCGCGCGCTGGCCGGGTTTTGTCGCGCCGCTGCAAGGCCTCGGCTACGTGCTGTGGGCCGACAATCCGCGCCGCGACCGACTGTTCTTCGTCAAAGGCATGCCGCCGCTCGGCAACGGCCGCACGCACCATGTGCATGTGCGCACGCCGGCCGATGCGCAGCGCGAGTGCGCGTTCCGTGACTGGTTGCGCGCGCACGCGGACGATGCCGCGCGCTACGCCGCACTGAAGCGTGAGCTCGTGACCGCGCATGCGGGCGACCGCGAGGCCTACACCGAGGGCAAGACGGCGTTCATCGAGGCGATCCTCGCGAAGCGCTGATCCAACGCTCGTCAGCCGCCGGCATCCCGCCAGCGGCGCACGAACGCGTCGACCTCGGGCGCATTGGCCGGTGTGCTCAACTCGCCGTCGAGCGCGCCCTGGACGAGCCGTGTGAGCGTCGCCGGCTGAGGCGTGATCGTCCCGAAGAACAGCGTTCGCGCGCCGCGCGCGATCAGCACGGTCGGGAAGTTCTCGACATCCACGTCGTCGAGCAAGGCGGCGTCGTCCTCGATGTCGAACCAGCTGAACGCCGCACGGGCGCCGAACGAGGCGGAGGCGTCGTCGAAGGTCGCGCGGTAGTCGCGGCACAGGCCGCACCAGCCGGCGCACAGGCACAGCACGCGCAAGGTCTCGTCGTTCATCAGTGCAGTGTGCCGCGAGGCGCGACGCCTCGCCGGCGAGGGGCTTAGCTGAAATCCTGCTTTCGATTCCACGGATATCGAAATTCCCAATCGATGGTTCCACTGCTGCGCCGCAGCAACTAATCTGCGCGGCCCATGAGTGCCGTCCTTCCCCTGTCTCCCGCCGATATCGCGGCATTGCCCAGACGCAAGCCGCGCCGCGTGCTGCCCGGCTTCGGGCTCTCGCTCGGCGTCACGATCACCTACCTGTCGCTGATCGTGCTGATCCCGCTCTCCGCGGTGTTCTTCAAGACGGCGACGATGGGTTATGAGCGCTTCTGGGCTGTCGTCACCTCGCCGCGCGTGATCGCGTCGTACGAGCTGAGCTTCGGCGCCTCGCTGCTGGCGGCGGCGATCAACACCGTGTTCGGGCTGCTGCTCGCGTGGTCGCTGGTGCGCTACACCTTCCCGGGCAAGAAGATCGTCGACGCGCTGATCGACTTGCCATTCGCGCTGCCGACCGCCGTCGCCGGCATCGCGCTGACCGCGCTGTACGCGAAGAACGGCTGGCTCGGTGCGCTGCTGGAGCCGCTGGGCATCCAGGTCGCGTTCAAGCCGCTCGGCGTGCTGGTCGCACTGACATTCATCGGCCTGCCCTTCGTCGTGCGCACCGTGCAGCCGGTGCTCGAAGACATCGACACCGAACTCGAGGAAGCCGCCGCGAGCCTCGGCGCGCATCGCTGGCAGACCTTCCGCCATGTCGTATTTCCTGTTCTCACGCCGGCCTTGCTGACCGGCTTCGCGCTCGCGTTCGCGCGCGCGGTCGGCGAGTACGGCTCGGTGATCTTCATCGCCGGCAACCTGCCGATGGTGTCCGAGATCACGCCCTTGATGATCATCACCAAGCTCGAACAGTACGACTATGCCGGCGCGACCGCGATCGCCACCGTGATGCTGGCGTTCTCGTTCGCGCTGCTGCTCGCGATCAACGGGTTGCAGGCCTGGAGCGCGAAGGCGCGCGGCGTCGGCGCGGGGAGGAAGTCGTGAGCGCCGTTGCGTCCGCGCTCGCCGCGCCGCGGCCGCCCGCGCATGCGGCGCGCTTCGAGTCCAGCCCCGCGACGCGCGAGGCGCCTTGGGTCAAGTGGACGATTCTCACGCTGGCCTTGAGCTTCTTCGCGCTCTTTCTGTTGCTGCCGCTCGCGACCGTGTTCGCCGAGGCGCTGCGCAAGGGCGTCGAGGTCTACTTCGCCGCGCTGACCGAGCCCGACGCGGTCTCGGCGCTGAAGCTCACGCTGCTCGCCGCTGCGATCGCGGTGCCGCTGAACCTGGTGTTCGGCGTCTGGGCCGCTTGGCTCGTGACCAAGTTCGACTTCCGCGGCAAGAGCTTTCTCGTCACCTTGATCGACCTGCCGTTCTCGGTCTCGCCGGTCGTCGCCGGCCTGATCTACGTGCTGATGTTCGGCGCGCAAGGCTGGTTCGGGCCGTGGCTTCAAGAGCACGACCTGAAGATCGTGTTCGCGGTGCCGGGCATCGTGCTGGCGACCACCTTTGTGACCTTCCCGTTCGTCGCGCGCGAGCTGATCCCGCTGATGGAGGCGCAGGGCCGCGAGGAGGAAGAGGCCGCGACCGTGCTCGGCGCCTCGGGCTGGCAGACCTTCTGGCACGTGACCTTGCCGAACGTGAAGTGGGGCCTGCTGTACGGCGTGATCCTGTGCAATGCGCGGGCGATGGGCGAGTTCGGCGCGGTGTCGGTGGTCTCGGGCCACATCCGCGGCCTGACCAACACGCTGCCGCTGCACGTCGAGATCCTCTACAACGAATACCAGTTCGCCGCGGCGTTCGCAGTCGCGTCGCTGCTGGCGTTGCTGGCACTGGTCACGCTCGCACTGAAGCAGTTCGTCGAGTGGCAGCAGGCGCGCAGCAGTCAAACGGAAGAAGCAGCATGAGCATTCAGGTCCGCAACATCCACAAATCGTTCGGCAGCTTCACCGCGTTGGGCGATGTGAGCCTGGACTTTCCCACGGGCGAGCTCGTTGCGTTGCTCGGACCATCGGGCTGCGGCAAGACGACCTTGCTGCGCATCATTGCCGGCCTTGAAACGGCTGACCGCGGCAGCGTGCTGCTCGATGGCGAAGACGCCTCCGACACCCATGTGCGCGAGCGCCAGGTCGGCTTCGTGTTCCAGCACTACGCGCTGTTCCGCCACATGACGGTGTTCGACAACGTCGCGTTCGGCCTGCGCGTGAAGCCGCGCAAGCTCCGGCCAAGCGAATCGGAGATCAAGCGCAAGGTGCACGAGCTGCTGAGCCTCGTGCAGCTCGACTGGCTCGCCGACCGTTTCCCGCCGCAGCTCTCGGGCGGCCAGCGCCAGCGCATCGCGCTCGCGCGCGCGCTCGCGGTCGAGCCGCGCGTACTGCTGCTCGACGAACCCTTCGGCGCGCTCGACGCGAAGGTGCGCAAGGAGTTGCGCCGCTGGCTGCGCCGCCTGCACGACGAGCTGCACATCACCAGCATCTTCGTCACGCACGACCAGGAAGAAGCGCTCGAAGTCGCGGACCGCGTCGTGCTGATGGACCACGGCAAGGTCGAGCAGGTCGGCTCGCCGACCGAGGTCTACGAACGGCCGGCGACGCCGTTCGTCTACGGCTTTCTCGGTGCGTCGAATCGCTTCCCGGGCTTCAGCGAAGGCGAACTCGGCTTCGCGCGCCCGCACGAAGTCGCGATCGCGACCCAGCATCGCGCCGACGGTGTCGAGGCGTCTGTGAGTCGCGTGCTGAGCTTCGGCGCGGCCAGCCGTGTCGAGCTCACCGGCGCCGGCGATCAGCACTACGAGGTCGAGCTCGCGCGCGAACGCGCCGATGCGCTCGCGCTGCAGCCGGACCAGCGCGTGTGGCTGGTGCCACAACGCCTGAGCGTGTTCGACAGCGAAACGCTCGGGGACGTGGTCAAAGAGGCGGCATAGTCGCGGCATGAACTTCCAGCAACTGCGCATCATCCGCGAGGCCGTCCAGCGCAACTTCAACCTGACCGAGGTCGCCAACGCGCTGTTCACCTCGCAATCGGGTGTCAGCAAGCACATCCTCGACCTCGAGGACGAACTCGGCATCGAGCTTTTCGTGCGCAAGGGCAAGCGGCTCACCGGGCTGACCGAGCCGGGCAAGGAACTGGTCGGCATCGTCGAGCGCATGCTGATCGACGCCAAGAACATCAAACGCCTGGCCGAGCAGTTCGCGAACCGCGACGAAGGCAGCCTGACGATCGCGACCACGCACACGCAGGCGCGCTACGCGCTGCCGCAGGTGGTGCGGCGCTTCAAGCAGGCATTCCCGAAAGTGCATCTGGTGCTGCACCAGGCGAGCCCGGCCGAGATCGTCGCGCTGCTGCAATCGGGCGAGGCCGATCTGGGCATCGCGACCGAGGCGCTCGACGGCGGCCATGCCTTCGCGAGCTTCCCGTTCTACGACTGGCACCACCTCGTCGTCGTGCCCGAGGGCCACGCGCTGACCAAGCTGAAGAAGCTCACGCTGCAGGCGCTCGCCGAGCATCCGCTGATCACGTACCACGCCGGCTACACCGGCCGGCCGCGCATCGACGCGAGCTTCAAGGAGGCCGGGCTCGTGCCCGACGTGGTGATGTCGGCGCTCGATGCCGACGTCGTGAAGACCTATGTCGAAGTGGGCCTCGGCGTCGGCATCATCGCGTCGATGGCTTTCGACGCGGCGCGCGACGCGGGGCTCAAGAGCATCGACGCCGCGCACCTGTTCCCGCCCAACACGACGCGCATCGCGGTACGGCGCGGCCACTACCTGCGCGGCTACGCGTATCGCTTCATCGAGGAATGCTCGCCGGCGTTGACGCAGGCCGTCGTGAAGGGCGCGCTGGACGCGGAGTAAGCTCGCGGCCCCAGCTGCTGCGGTCCTGCCCTTTGCGTGCAGGACGACGACCGATGACTGCGCTTCTCGACAACATCTTCTGGCACGCGCTGACCGGCGCACAGGCGCGCTTCGCGGCGGGCACCGGCGGCGCGCGTCGCTATGCGTCGGGCTTCTCGCCGATCGTCGCCTTCGAGCAGCCCGCGCAACCCGATTTCGACGCGCTGGCCACCTGCTGCGCGGTGGGCGAGTCGCTGTACTGCGCCGGCTGGTCGGGCGCCGCGCCGGCGGGTTGGCGCCTCGATGCCGACACGATGATGCTGCAGATGGTCTGGGACGCGCCGGCCCCCGAAGCCGGCCTCCTGCCGGCGATGCGCCCGCTCGTCGCCGGCGACGTGCCGCAGATGCTCGACCTGACGGCGTTGACGCATCCGGGGCCGTTCGGCCCGCGCACGATCGAGCTGGGCGAGTACCTCGGCTGTTTCGACGGCGAGCGCCTGATCGCGATGGCCGGCGAACGCTCGCAGGCTGGTCGCTGGCACGAGATCAGCGGTGTCTGCACTCACCCGGACGCCCAGGGCCGCGGGCTTGCGGACGGGCTGATGCGCCGGCTGATCCGACGCCAGCTCGCCGATGGCGAGACGCCGTTCCTGCACGTGATGAGCGCCAACGCGGGCGCAGTCCGGCTTTATCGCCGCATGGGTTTTCGCGAGCGCATCGAGACCCCCGTGCGCGTCCTCACGCGGGCGCCGGCGTAGGTGCTGCGCGCGGGCCCATCAACGGCAACAGCGCCAGCACGATCATCCCGACTGCCGCGTCGACCGCGAGCGTCATCGGGTAACCCCAGCGCGTGATCGCCCAGCCCTGCCACCAGGCGGAGTAGCTGATGACCAGGTTCGACATCGCCATGTACGCGGTGAACTGCGTCGCGGCGACGGCCTTGGTCGTCACGTCCATGAACAGCGCGCTGCGCACGCCGTAGTACAGGCCCTGGAACACGCTGAACGAGATGCTCGCCATCCAGAACACGGCCACGAGCGCAGCCGACGGCGTCGGCCGGTTCGCGGCCTTCAGGTTCACCGGCATGATCCAGTTCGCCTGCAGCATCGTCCACGCGAGCCACAACGTGGGCAGCGCGGTCAGGAAGATGAACAGCGCGAGCATGCGGCGCCGGCCGAAGCGATCCGACAGCCAGCCGCCGGCGACGCAGGCGAACGCGAACACCACGGTCGAGACCAGGTTGAGCTGCGCGATCTGGTTGTCGGAGAGGCCGAGCTCGACCGCGAGGTTCGACTGCAGCGCCAGGCTCAGTGCGTAGGCGCCGCACGGCAGCAGCGCGACGACGAGGCCGACCGCGGCGGCGCGCGAGCCGGTGAACGCGCGCCACGCATCGTGCACGAATGTCAGCAGCTCGCGGCCGATCGCCGCGGCCGCGCCGCCCTCGGCTTTCGGCTGCGGGCCGCGTTTCGGCTCGTTCAGCGGCAGCACCACGAACACGGTGACGGCCAGGATCGCCGCCATCACGAACAGGTAGGTCGTGCTGAACGGCAGCACCTCCGACAGGAACAGCACGCCCGCGCCGCCGATCGCCTGGCCGATCGAGGCGCCAGCGAACATGAAGCCGTTGGCCGTGCCGCGCTCGGGCTCGGGCAGCACGCCGACGGCAAGTGCGTCGATCGCCACGTCCATGGTCGCGGCGAACGCGTTGTGCAGGAAGATGATCGCGGTGAACAGGCTCAGCTGGGTCACGAAGCTCACCGGCATCGCAAGAACCAGCGTGCCGACCATGCCGAGCTGCATCAGCAGGATCCACAGGCGACGGCGGCCAAAGCGGTCGGAGCTGAGCGTGTCGACGAACGGGCCCATCACCCACTTGAAGGCCCACGGCAGATACAGCGACGCGACGAACGCGCCGATCTCGGCCGGGCCGAGATCCTGTCGGCGCATCTGCGTCGCGATCGCGACGGCGGTGAAGCCGAGCGGGATGCCCTCGGTGACGTAGAGCAGGAAGAACGCGGCGAGGCGGCCGGTCCGGGTCGAGAGCAGGTCGGGCAGAGGCAGGCGCATCGCGCCGATGCTAACGGAGCGTCGCCGGACCAAAGCCACCGTCCAAGGGGTCAAGTTCTGCATTGGCGCGCCGAAGACACCAAGACGCCGACCCCCGGCGCCCCTGTTCAGCGAACGCGATCCATCGAGACTCCCCATGTTCCAACTCAATTCACTGAGCATCGCCAAGAAACTCGGGCTGCTGATCGGCAGCGCGCTTCTCGGCATCGCTGCCCTGGCCGCCGTCTTCTTGATGTCGGAACGCAAGCTCATCCTGGACGAGCGCAAGAGCAGCGTGCGCCAGACCGTCGAGGTGGCGCACGGCCTGCTGGTGCAGTTCCAGGATCAGGTCGCGAAGGGCAAGCTCACCGACGACGAAGCGAAGCAGCGCGCGATGGCGGCCATCAAGGGCCTGCGCTACAGCGGCGCCGAGTACTTCTGGATCAACGACATGCAGCCGAAGATGGTGATGCACGCGATCAAGCCCGAGCTCGACGGCAAGGACCTCGCCGAGAACAAGGACCCGACGGGCAAGCGCCTGTTCGTCGAGTTCGTCGACACCGTCAAGGCCAACGGCGCCGGCTTCGTGTTCTACATGTGGCCGAAGCCGGGCAGCGACAAGCCGGTGCAGAAGGTCTCGTACGTCAAGGGCTTCGAGCCTTGGGGCTGGGTGCTCGGCTCCGGTGTCTACATCGACACGATCGACGCGACGATCGCCGGCCGCATCGTCGAGATGTCGATCGGCGCGCTGGTGCTGGCGGCCGTGCTGCTGGGCGTGGGCGTTGTGATCACGCGCAACCTGCTGCGCCAGCTCGGCGGCGAGCCGGCGTATGCGACACGGGTCACGCAGGAGATCGCCGCCGGCGACCTGAGCCTCGAGATCGCGCTGAAGCCGAACGACACATCGAGCCTGCTGCACGCGATCAAGTCGATGCGCGACAGCTTCACCGGCATCGTCGGGCGGGTTCGCGAGGGCTCCGAATCGGTCGCGACCGCGAGCGCCGAGATCGCGCAGGGCAACAACGACCTGAGCCAGCGCACCGAACAGCAAGCCTCGGCGCTCGAGCAAACGGCCGCGTCGATGGAGCAGCTCAGCGCCACCGTCAAGCAGAACGCCGACAACGCCAAGCAGGCGAACCAGCTCGCGCAAGGCGCCTCGTCGGTCGCGATCGCGGGCGGCCAGATCGTCGGCGATGTCGTGCAGACCATGAAGGGCATCAACGACAGCTCGAAGAAGATCGCCGACATCATCGGCGTGATCGACGGGATCGCTTTCCAGACCAACATCCTCGCGTTGAACGCGGCGGTGGAAGCGGCGCGCGCCGGCGAACAGGGCCGCGGCTTCGCGGTGGTCGCGACCGAAGTGCGCAGCCTCGCGGGCCGTTCGGCCGAGGCCGCCAAGGAGATCAAGAAGCTGATCGGCGACAGCGTGCAGCGCGTCGAGCAGGGCACGGTGCTGGTCGACAAGGCCGGCGTCACGATGACCGAAGTGGTCGGCTCCATCCGGCGCGTGACCGACATCATGGGCGAGATCAGCGCGGCCAGCATCGAGCAGAGCCAAGGCGTGGCCCAGGTCGGCGAGGCGGTCGCGCAGATGGATCAGGCGACCCAGCAGAACGCGGCACTCGTCGAGCAAAGCGCCGCGGCGGCCGAGAGCCTGAAGGGTCAGGCGCAGGAACTGGTCAAGGTGGTCGCGCTGTTCAAGCTGGCCTGATCCGGGGCCTGCGTCGCGCCACGCCGCGGCGGCTCACGAGAGCAGCTGCTTGCGCGCGCGGTGGATCCGTACGAACAGGTTCTCTTCGCTGATGCCGAGCGCGCGGCAGACGTCTTCGCTGCTCTGCTCTTCCAACACGCGCAGCCGCATCACATCGCGCAGGCCGGGCGGCAACGCCTCGATGCGCTTCAGCGCGAGCATCAGCAGTTGCTGCTGCTCGGCGATCTCGTCGGGGCGCGGCTGCGGGCACTCGATCTCGAACAGGCCGCCGCCTTCGCCTTCGTCGTTGTCGTGGCCGAAGGCGTCGGCCAGCGAATCGGTGCCGGCGTTGCGGCGCACCGAGTCGACGATCTTGTTCTTCAGCACTGCCGTCAGCCACGAGCGCAGCGCGGCCCGGCCGGCGAATACCGCTCGGCCCGACAGCACGGCCTCGAACACATCGTGCACCGCGTCCTCGGCCATCAGCGGGTCGCGCAGCTTGCGTTGGGCGAAGCGCACGAGGTAGCTGCGGTGCGAGACCATCTCGGTCCACGAGACGGTCGGCACGAAGCTGGGCTGGAAGGCGGCGGTGGCGGCGGTGCTCATGGGGCGGTGTCCATCGGTTGTCGATGGAGTGAACTTTGGGTGCTGCACCTCGCGCCCACCTCACCGAAGATCACAGGAAGATCACAATTGCATCAAAGGCCCGTAAGACCGACGCCGCAGAACCGACCGATCCGCATGCCCGCCCACATCCTCGTCGCCGAAGACCAGACCGACATCCGCGACCTGCTGGTGATGAACCTGCGCGGCGCCGGCTACGAGGTCTCGGCGGTCGGCGACGGCGAACAGGCGCTCGCGCGGCAACTCGAATCGCCCGCCGACCTGCTGGTGCTCGATCTGATGATGCCTCGCATGGACGGCCTCGAGGTGTGCAAGGCGCTGCGCGCGAAAGGCAGCGCGGCGCCGATCCTGATGCTCACCGCCAAGTCGACCGAGCTCGATCGCGTGCTCGGCCTCGAACTCGGCGCCGACGACTACCTCACCAAGCCGTTCTCGCTCGCCGAACTGCTGGCGCGCGTCAAGGCGCTGCTGCGCCGCGCCGACTTGCTCGCGGCGGCGCAGGCGAACAATGCTTCGGGCCAGCAGAAGGTCTTGAGCTCGATCCGCAACGGCGAGCTCGAGATCCTGCCGGCGAAGCGCCAGGTGCGGTATCGCGGCGAGGCGATCGACTTCACGGCGCTGGAGTTCGATCTGCTCTTGCATTTCGCGTCGCACCCGGGCCATGTGTTCTCAAGGGCGCAGCTGCTGAACGCGGTCTGGGGTTACACGCATGACGGCTACGAGCACACGGTGACCACGCACATCAACCGGCTGCGTGCGAAGCTGGAGGCTGATCCGATGCGGCCGGAGCTGATCCTCACGGCGCGCGGGGCGGGGTACAAGATGCGCGACAGTCCGTGACGGTCCGCCTCAAACTCGCCCTGACGATCTTCGCAACCGGTATCGTCACTGCGCTGCTGGTGATCGCCGCGGTCATCTACGCGTTCCAGCGCTTCGAGCACGAGACCACCTACCGGCGCGGCACCGCGTTTCTCGGTCGGGTCGTGGCCAACAACGACTACCTGTTCGAGACCTTCGAGTCCGAGCCCGACAAGTTTCGCGGCTGGCTGCGCAACATGGTGCTGTTCGAGCCCGACACGCAGCTCTACCTGCTGGCCCTCGACGGCGCGGTGCTCGCGACCAGCGGCAGCGCGAAGATCGCGCCCGATTTCAAGGTCGCGTTGAAGCCCGTGTTGCAGGCCATCGGCCAGCCCGACGCCGCTTACGTGATGGGCGACGACCCGGAGCGCATGGACGCGAACGCCGTCGTCGCCGTGCAGCCGGTGCGCCGCGCGACGATGCAGGCCGGCGATGCGGTCGTCGGCTACCTCTACCTCGTGCTGCACACCGGCCAGCTGCCGTCCAGTGAACCGAATGACGGCCGCTGGGCCGCGCTGCGCATGAGTTTCGGGCGGCCCGCGCTCGGGCTGATCCTGGCGATCGTCACGGTCACGACGCTCGCGGCGGTGCTGATCATCGTCTCGGTGACGCGGCCGCTGCAGCGGCTGACCGACGCGGTCGCGACGATCTCGCAGCGCGGGCTCGATGCGGGCCTGACCGACGCGCCGCAGAGCGCGCTGCCGCCGGCCACGCGCGACGAATTCGGCCAGCTGACCCGCGCGTTCGAGATGATGCTGGCCACACTGCGCAAGCAATGGGGCGAGCTGCGGCGGCTCGATCACTTTCGGCGCGAGGGCGTGAGCAACCTGTCGCACGACCTGCGCTCGCCGCTGACGGCGACCGTGGCCTGCCTCGAAACGCTCGATGCGCGCTGGGGCCATCATGGCAGTGAGGCCGGCGCCGACGATCGCCGGCTGGTCGAGGTGGCGCTGCGCAACACCCGCAACGCCGCGCGGCTGGTGCAGTCGCTCGGCGATCTGGCCAAGCTCGACGAGCCCGAGTTCAAGCTGCACGCCGAGGTCGTCGACGTCGGCGAGCTGCTCGACGACATCGCGGTCCGCTTCGCCGAGCGGGCGGCCAAGCAGGGCGTCGAATTGGTCGCCGAGCACGCTGCCGACGAGATGCGGCCGCTGCCGTTTGCCGAAAGGGCCGCGAGCCCGCCGCCGGTGGCGGCGGTGGACATCGAGCTCTTCGAGCGCGCCATCGCGAACCTGGTCGACAACGCGCTGAAGTTCTGCCCGCGCGGCGCGCGCATCGCGCTCGCCGCGCAGGTGCGAGACGGCAAGGTCGAAGTCAGCGTCGCCGACACCGGCCCGGGCATCGCGGCGGCCGATCTGCCGCACCTGTTCGATCGCTTCTACCAGAGCCGCCAGAGCGTCGCGCCGGCCACGGGCGAGGGCGGCAAGGGGCTTGGCCTCGCGATCGTGAAGCGCATCGCCGAGCTCCACAATGGTGCGGTTTCGGTCGCGAGCGTGCCCGGCGAAGGGACGAAGGTGCTGCTTTCGCTGCCGGGAAACCCCTAGTGCACCGGGAACGGGACGCCCCTAAAGTCTCGCTTCTCGCAGCAGGCACCTTGATGGTGCCGTGCAGGACGAGGCCGAGGAGACACATACAACGCACCCAGGCATCCGCTGACGGTCGCGTACAACACGCAGGCTGCAGTCAGGGCCGATGCAAAATCCGAAGGGCGCCAAGTGATCTTGGCGCCCTTTGTTCATTCCGGGGCGCATGGGCTGCGCCGCTTCCCCGATGCTTGATCTCGCCATCGTCACGCTGGCCTCCTTGTTTGCCGGCTGCGTCGATGCGATCGTCGGCGGCGGCGGGCTGATCCTCGTGCCTGCGCTGTTCGGCGTGTTTCCGAGCGCGCCGCCCGCCACCCTGCTCGGCACCAACAAGGCCACCGGCATCTGGGGCACGGGTTGGGCCGCGGTGCAGTTCTCGCGTCGCGTGCAGTTGCCGATGCGCGCGTTGCTGCCGGCGGCCTTCGTTGCGCTGATCGGCAGCTTCGCCGGCGCGTGGACGCTGACCTTGGTGAGCGCCGATGGCCTGCGCAAGGCGCTGCCGATCATCCTCGTCGGCGTGCTCGTGTACACGGTCGTGCGCAAGGACCTGGGGATCACGCATGCCCCGAGCCGCAGCGGCCGTGCGCAGGCCGCGATCGCCTGCGCCATCGGGGGCGTGCTCGGCTTCTACGACGGCTTTTTCGGCCCCGGCGCCGGCAGTTTCTTCGTCTTCGCGTTCGTGCGCCTGCTCGGCTTCGACTTTCTGAACGCGAGCGCCAGCGCGAAGCTGCTGAATGTGGCGACCAACTTCGCCGCGCTGGTGCTGCTCGCGCTGAAGGGTCACGTCTGGTGGCATGTGGCTGCGGTGATGGCGATCGCGAACGTGACCGGCAGCCTGCTCGGCACGCGCCTCGCGCTGAAGCACGGCGCCGGCTTCGTGCGCATCGCATTCATCGTCGTCGTCAGCGCACTGATCCTCAAGACCGGGTGGGACGCGTTCCTGCGCTGAACCCGGCCCGCATCCGCGCCGAACAGCGCGGTCGCGACCCCCTTGTTCGGCGCATCGGGCGTGGCGCGTCGGGTGCAGGATCGAGGCTGTGATTGCTCCGCCTGCCGAAAGCCCGCCATGCCCGTCGACCCGCAACTGCGCTCCCTGAACATCGACATCCCGGCCCAGCCCGAAGTGCTGGTCACGCTCTCCGGCCTGCTGCTCGACGACAACGTGAATCTGCAGGCGGTCAGCGCGCTGATCTCGACCGACATGGCACTGGCCGCGGCGGTGCTGAAAGCCGTCAATTCGTCGCTGTACGGGCTGCGCGGGCGGGTGCAGTCGGTGCAGCAGGCAATCACCCACCTGGGCACGCGCGAGATCGCGTCGGTCACGTTCGCGATGGGGCTGAAGGCGGTGTTCCCGGCCGCGCCCGAGCTGAGCCCGCTGTGGGAGCGCGCCAGCGTGCGTGGACTGCTGATGTCGCGCATCGGCCAGGCCATCGGCGTCGATCCGTGGGCCGCGCACTCGGCCGGGCTGTTCGAGGAATGCGGCAAGGCCGTGCTGTTCCGC
>Ga0307515_10011932_pt1 | contig 16412 bp, 22 predicted proteins | sample 17_EM_MG_FD_194513 | JGI IMG/M metagenome (GOLD analysis project Ga0307515, IMG submission 194513) | Populus trichocarpa ectomycorrhiza microbial communities from riparian zone in the Pacific Northwest, United States - 17_EM | ecosystem: Host-associated > Plants > Roots > Unclassified | place...
GCTCTTCTTGGTGCTGATAGCCTGTTTGCGCACTTTGGGGCGCCCGACCTTCCTCGCGGGCTTCGCCACTACGTCAGTGGCTGTCGGCTGCGCTGGGGCAGCCAGGCTCAAACGCCTGCTTGCGGAGGTCTTGGATGCTCCTCCGCCCATGGCGATTTGACCCGCCGCGAAGTAGGCCTGCTTCAGCTGCTCATTGATGCTTTGCAGAGTTTGGGCAATGCGTGCCACGGTCTTCCACTGCTCGAAGCGCGCATCATTTTCCATGTTGAATGCGTCGCCGGACATGGCCTGCATCACGAGGGAAGAGTATTCGTTGGCTTCACTTGCCAGCGCGTCATGCGCGTCCTGAACAGCCTGACCCGCTCGTTGAATGGCACTGATCGTTCCTGGGTTCACCATCTTTACTAGTCCTTGATATTTTGATCGCAAGCAACTCGTTCGCGAAGGTATGAATTCTAGGTTGTCGAGACGACCCATGTACCAGTGGTGTAGATAGAGATAGTTGCTGCGATTTTGAAGGGGCAGGGCGTCTTGAAGAGCGCGCAATGGTGCCCGGAAGAAGTTCCGTCATCCGAGCCGTGCTGTCGTGCTGCGCATCGAGCCTCATGTGGAGTCTCGACTTTCCGGCTTCCACCGCTGATGTCTCCGGTCCGCACTGCACTGCCGGCCTGCGCGCTGCGCTTGCAGGCCCTTGCCTGTCTGGGCGGCGGGTGGGTGTCCGTGCCTCTGTTGACGGAGTGGAGGGCGGTCTTGCTGTCACCTTCACCGTAGCATGGCGTTCGCCCCATCAAGGGCTGCGCGTGCCTGCACGCTTGCGGCCCATGGCCGTCTTCGCCCCCTGACGGCTTGCGCTGCGCCGTGCTGACCCCGGTTCCGGGCAATTCCGCCCGATCAACCGGAGAAAGCCATGAACGACACATCACACGTTTCGCTGGAGCAACACGTCTGCCTGGTCTGCGGCGTCAGTTTCGATACCGGGAGCATCCTGCTCGACAAACGCCTGCGGGCCAGCATGCTGCACCACACGGTGACGGGCTGGGGCCTGTGCGTCGAGCATCGTAGGCTGTTCAATGCAGGCTTCGTGGCACTGGGCGAATGCGATCCGCAGCGCAGCGGTTCACCGGTGGACAACGGCAACATGAAGCTGGAGCAGGCCTGGCGGACGGGGCGTCTGGCCCATCTGCAACGTGACGTGTTCGCCCGGGTGTTCAACGTGCCGATCGCGACTGATCGGCCCTGCGTGTTCGTCGAACCTGGTGTGATCGAGCAACTGCAGGCGGTGGTGGCACCGGCGTCGGATTGACGGTCCGCTGAACCCACCGGTGCGTCGTCCTTCGGGGTGGCGCACCTTTTCTACTGCTGCGCCAGGTGCTGATGCCTTCGCGCCTGCGGCGCTGCGCTTGCCTCCAGGGGATCGGCCAGCGCCCATCCCCGCCGGGCTTCGCTTGGCGCTCCTGCAAGCCCGCCGAACCGGCTGCGTGCCCTCCCTGAGGACGCAGGTGGAGTCCATCACGACACGGGGTTTGGGCCTCAATGAAACGCAGGCTCGGCATTCGCTTCATGGTCTTCGACCGCAGCCATGCCCAGAAAGCTGATGCCGTAGACCGTTGCCGTGCCCGGGTGCTGCTGCGTCGCGTAGACCATTCGCGACCTCCACAAACCGGTGATGCCGGCGATCTCATTCGGCTCAGCGGTCGTATAGGGCAACTGTTCGTGGTCCGCGATGCGGTGCAGGAGATCAATGTCCATGGTTCCCTTCCTAGTTCCGCCTGATGGCAAGCTCCAGCAAAGGGAGATGCACCGGGCCGCGCTGGTGGAAATTCTGCTGACCAGCCGCACGCGAAGTGTCACAGCACTGTGACGCACCGCGCTTGGTGGCGCGCGTGCAATGCGGCAGCGCCTGAATTCTTCCGGCGGCGCCGTGTTGATGCGCTCGATCTTCTCGGGCCGCAGTTCACAGCGGTGTGCGCGGGGCGGTCGGCGTCACTGGGCCAAGTTGTCTGCAGCAAGAGTAGCGACCTGGACAATGGTCGACCCCGGACATCGAGCCAGCGTCGGCTGTTCGGGGGCTCTTAGTTCCAGTGCACTGCACCAATGGATACGGATCTCAGCCGCTCTGCTTGCCATCGGATCCCAGTGCGGCCCACCCCTCATCCGTGACGGCCGTCACCACGGCATCGCGCTGAATTGAGCTGCCGGAGCGCGTTCGCACCACGTGAGGGATGGTGACTTCCAGCAGGCCGGCGGCCTGGTAGGCGAGCACAAGGTGGAATGCGGGTCCCGGTGGGACGGGCCGCGGGAGGTTGCTCGAAGCGAGAGTGCGAAGAAAAGAGAAATCCATGGCGGACATAACGTACTGCGGGGTTGGTGTGCTGACGCATCAACGCGGTCATTGTTACTGACCGCAGTCCTCACGTGCACTCGCGAGAATGCTTGGCGGCCGGGTTCAACGGGCTTGTCGCAGCGTGAGCACCAGCGCATTGCCATGATGCCCTCTGCTCATTCAGAGACCTCTGTGGCGCGCGGGGCGGACTTGCTTGCAACGCCGCCCAGTTGCGGAACTGGGGCATCGCGCTCGACCACGGTAGTGCCAGGACGTGAGCCGTAGCACGGCCATTTGGCAGTGATTGCTCGCGTCATGCAACTCAAGATCAACGCCTTTTCCTTGTGACGACGGCATTGACAGCGCTCAGAGATTACTGTGTTGCTTGCCAACGAGTGATTCTGCAGCGGCTACTCGCAAGCCGGACCAGAGCGCCAGACCTGCGAGCGGCCAACAGAAAAAAGCGCTTGCTGCAAATAGTGGCAGCGATGGCGCGAGACCAATCAAGTTGAGTGGTAGTCGAAAGAGTGGAACAGCCCCAAGCGCATAGAAGCCTGCATACAGCACAAAGTACGTGATCTTCCTCGTAGTCCTGGCAACTTGGCCGGCGTACTTGTCTTGGAAGACTATTTGGGAGCCAATCGCAGTTGCGCGGTGCTGAAGGTATGGGCGTCCCATGACGTAGAGCCTCAGCGCTCGCGCTGATTCAGGAAGAGTCAGGAGATACTCGACTTCTTGCGCGGAGAGGCGGTTATCACCCGCCAGGGCTTGGTAGCCCTTCTGACGAATGAACGGGTGCATCTGCGGATTTTTTTTGATGTCCTCCAGAAATTCGCGCGCAAATCTGTACTCCTCCCTGAATTGGCCGCGCCGGCCCGCTGTCATTTCAATGACGATCTTCCATATCGCGAAGAGACCCGCGACTAGCGGAAAAAGCTTGAAAAACGTTTCTAGGTTCATGCAAGGATTGTCTGCGGCAGCAGCCGTGGTGGAAGCTCTGGTGACGCGCTGGGTCCGGTTGGCATGTGCGGTGTGTCTGCAGGTCCAGCGTTTTGGCGAGCCCGCCCTGCGGGAATGCAACAAGGCCGATCGCTACCGTCGCAGTGTGTGCCGGGTGATGGTAGCGTCCGCATCAGCGCCGGATGGCCCTACGATGCTCGACGCGGGTCTGGCGATGGTCCTGCGCGGCATGGCTTGGTGGTATCACGCTTATGCGCACGAGCAGAGCCTCAAGGAGCGCGCCCAACACGCATTCGCCGAGATGCAGGCCCGGGCGAAGCACGTGAGGCTTTGGCACGATGCCGATGCGTTGCGGCCGCGGGAGTGGCGTGCCGCGCAACGCGGGAAGCATGCGCCGTGAGCGGGGAGAGCATCTATCCCGAAACGGTGGAGGTGGCTGTGCGTCTGCTGCTGGACATGGTGCCCTCCGACGAGCAGGCGCGGATCGCTGCGATGCCCAGGGATGCGGTGGTGGAGCTGCATTGGGGGCTCGGCATGTGGGTGCGCAACAACCTGGGGCTGTGGTCCAGCAGTGGGGCTTTGTTCAAGGCAACGGGGCAGGCGAACGCCGACGACGCTTCGATGGTGGTCGTAGAGGCGTTCTGGCAGCGGCTGCGCGACACACTACCGAAGCTGCATTGATTTCGGGCAGGACTGTGCGTCGCCGGGCTGACCCGGCCGCGCTGTTCGTGCTGCGCATCGAGCCGCCGATGGCGTCTCGCCCCTGCGGCTTCCATCGCTGACGCCTTCGCACCTCCGGTGCTGCGCGCTGCGCTTGCCATCAAGCTGTTTGGAGTGGCGGTGGGTGTTGGCTGGCTTGCTGTTCCCTTCATCGTGGCACACCGCTCTCGCGGTCAAGGTCTGCGCGTGCTGTGCACGCTGGCGTCCTGTCGGCCGTCTTCGAACCTGTGACCGCTTGCGCTGCGGCGTGCCGGTGGCGGTCTCGGGCAATCCCGCCCGATCACCGGAGCCGACCATGTCGCACGATCTCGTTTCCTCTCTCGATTCCTTCGTTCCTGTTTCATCCCCGCTGCTTGTTTGCGATGTCGGCGGTGATTACCGTCCGGCTGGAGCCGACGAGGTGCTGCGGGCCGCGCAGCGGTTGCTCGCGGGCCAGGTCCGCGGAGCCGACATGCTGTCTTCGCCGGCGGCGGTCCGGGACTTCCTGCGCATGCGGCTGGGGTCACTGGCGTACGAGGTGTTCGCCGTGGTCCATCTCGATGCCCAGTACCGGGTGCTCGACTACGTCGAGATGTTCCGCGGGACGGTGAAGCAGACCTCGGTCTATCCGCGGGAGGTCGTCAAGGACGCGCTGACGCGCAATGCCTGTGCGCTGCTGCTGGTGCACAACCATCCGAGCGGGGCGTGGAACCCGTCGCGTGCCGATGAGATCCTGACGCAGACCTTGAAGGCCGCGCTGGCGTTGGTTGACGTGCAGGTGCTGGACCATCTGATCGTGACGGACAGCACGGTCCTGTCGATGGCCGAACACGGCGCCATGTGATCCCGGGCCTGCGGGCCCTTTTGTTTTCTCTTCAGCGTGCGCGCTGCGCGCGTGCATGTGGCTGTCCTCGCCTGTGTTGGCGGTGAGTGCGCGGACTTGCTGTCACCTTCACCGTAGCACGGCGTTCTCGCCGTCAAGGGCTGCGCGTGCCTGCACGCTTGCGGCCCAGGGCCGTCTTCGCCCCCTGACGGCTTGCGCTGCGCCGTGCTGACCCCGGTTCCGGGCAATTCCGCCCGATCAACCGGAGAAAGTCATGAACGACACATCACACGTTTCGCTGGAGCAGCACGTCTGCCTGGTCTGCGGCGTCAGTTTCGATACCGGGAGCATCCTGCTCGACAAGCGCCTGCGTGCGAGCATGCAGCGCCACACCGTCACGGGCTGGGGTCTGTGCCCGGAACATCAGCGGCTGTTCGATGCGGGCTTCGTGGCATTGGTCGAATGGGATCCCCAGCGCAGCGGTTCGACCGCGGGCAGTGGCCGCATGCAACCGGAGCAGGCGTACCGGACGGGGCGGCTGGCCCATCTGAAACGCGACGTGTTCGCTCAGGTGTTCAATGTGCCGGTCGCGGCGGATCAGTCGTGCGTGTTCGTCGAGCCTGGCGTGATCGAGCAACTGCAGGCGATGGTGGTACCAGCGTCGGACTGAGTGCCCTAGCGCCGCGGTGCGTCGTCATTTGGGGCGGCGCACCTTTTCTTCCGCGGCGACCGGCTTTCATGCGTTCGCGCCTGCGGCGTTGCGCGCTGCGCTTGCCTCCAGGGGATCGGCTGTGCCCATCTCCGCCGCGCTGCGCTTGGCGCCCCTGCGATTCCCGCCGAACCGGCTGCGCCGGATCGGCCACTTTGTTGAACAGCCCGGCTCTCGCCCTGCACGCAGGGCATTCCGCAGGCGGCCGGTCATAGCCCGGCCGGGTGCGACGTTGCTCCTCAGGGCGAACGTGTTCCCTCCGGTGCCGCTGCGCGCCACCTGCGCGCCGCCGTGGGCGGCTTGCCTGGCCTCTGCGGGTGCTCCTCCCGTCAAGGGCCGCTGCGGCACCCGTGTCCTCGGCTGCGCCTGCGGGCCGCGCCAGTGCCTTCGCTTCCTCCCTTGACGGCGCACCCGCGCCGGCCCCAGCCGGCCGTCATGGCCACGAAAGGGCTTCGCGGCCCCTGCGGAGCCCAACACCCCAAGGAGAGCGCCCATGCACAGACCCGAGTGAACCCACCTTCTTTCCATCTCTGTTTTGTTCGTTTTGTTTTCAACGTCCCGAGGGGACAGGAGTTTTGATCATGACTACCGTGACCACTGAAGAAACCGTTGCGCTGGAGGCCGCCGTGCCCGCGCAGAACATGCTGCTGGTGCCGCTGTCGCAGTTGCGCGCGCGACCGTCGAAACGCAACGTGCGCCGCAAGCGGCGCACGTCGATTGAGGCCTTGGCCGCGAGCATCCTGCGCGTCGGCCTGCTGCAGAACCTGACTGTCGTGCGTGATGAGGGTGGGGCGTTCTACGAGGTCGTTGCCGGCGGGCGCCGCCTCGCTGCCCTGAAGCTGCTGGCGAAGAAGAATCGGATCGATCCCGAACATCCCGTCCCGTGCCTGCTGGTGGCCGATGCGCTGGCGCGCACGGCCAGCCTGACCGAGAACGTGCAGCGCGAAGCAATGGGACCAGTCGAGGAGTTGCAGGCGTGGCAGGCCCTGGTCGACGAAGGCCGTTCGGTGGAGGCCGTCGCGGCGGACTTCGGGGTCACGCCACTGGTGGTCAGGCGCCGGCTGCGGCTGGCCAACGTCTCGCCGCGTCTGCTGACAGACTATCAGGCGGAGGCCGTGACGCTGGAGCAGTTGATGGCGTTGGCCATCACCGACGACCATGCGGCCCAGGAGGAGGCGTTCTACGCATCGCCGGCCTGGCAGCGCAGCCCGCAGGCGCTGCGCGACCACCTGACCCGCGAGGAGATCGATGCGGGCCGCGATGCGCTGGCGCGCTTCGTTGGGGTGGAGGCCTACGAGGCGGCAGGTGGCGGCATGCGCCGCGACCTGTTTGCCGACGAGCAGCAGGGCGTCTATCTGACCGATGCCGCACTACTGGAGGCGCTGGCGCGGCGCAAGCTGGCCGCTGCCGTCGAACAGGTGCAGATGGAGGGCTGGGGTTGGGTGGAGGTCGCGCCGCGTACCACGCCCGCCGAGCTGCACGCGTTCCAGCGGGCGCGGCGCACGCGCCGCGAACTGCGCAGGGCCGAGGCGCGGCGGATCGACAAGCTCGAAGCGGCGCAGAGGGAACTGCAGGATCGGCTCGATGACGAGGAAGCGGATCTGGACGAGGACGGTGCGCGGGCGCTGCAGGAGGAGCTGGACCGGCTCGGCCAGGAACTTGACGTCGTCGAGCAGTCGCTGGTGGTGTACGCGCCCGGTGTACTCGAGATGGCCGGCGCAGTGGTGGCGGTTGATCACATGGGCGGTGTAGTGGTGCATCGTGGACTGCTGCGCGAGGAGCAGGCCAAGGCCTTGCGTGCGCGGGAGCGGAACGAAGCGGGGACGGGAAGCGGAAATCCTGAGGATGCTGCCGGCGCGCCGGTCAAGTCCGGCATTTCGGAAAAACTCGCGAAGCGGCTGAGCGCGCACCGCACGGCCGCGCTGCAGGCCGAGGTGGCCCGGCATCCGCAGGTAGCGCTGGTGGCTGTGGTGCATCGGCTCGCGCTGCGCGTGCTGTTCGACGAGTACGGCGCATGCGGCTCGTCGGTCGGCATCAGCGCCCGGCCGGAGGATGGGCTGGCGCAGCATGCGCCGGATGTGGAGGATGCGCCTGCGGCGGTCGGCCTGCGGCAGGTACGCGAAGCCTGGGGCGCGCGCCTTCCGCGCGATCCCGATGCGCTGTTCGCCGAGTTGCTGACTCTGCCGCAGGCCGAGTTGCTGTCGCTGCTGGCGGTGTGCGTGGCGTCTACCGTCAGCGTGGTGGCCTCCCGCGAGGAAGATGTGCCCGCCACTGCGCTGGCGCAGGCCGTGCATCTGGACATGCACGACTGGTGGACGCCGACAGCCGAGGGATATTTCTCGCACGTGTCCAAGACCAAGGCATTGGAAGCGGTCCTAGCTTTCGCACCTGATCACGTCACCCGCCTGTCCAAGCTGAAGAAGACGGAGATCGCGCGCGAGGCCGAACGGCTGGCTTCGGGGACGGGATGGTTGCCGATGATGTTCAGGACGAGGACGGAATCGAGTGCTGACGCAGCAGCGTCGAGCGAGGTCGATGGGGGTGTGGAGACCGACGACGCCGAGACTGGCGTCGGGGTCGAGAGTCATGATGGGGTGATCGCGGTGGCGTAGGCACGCGGCCCGGCTTGCAGGTCGGGCCGGGAACGGAGGCGCGGCGCGCGCGGCAAGTGTGCCGCGCGCGTTCTTCCGTAGGTGCATCAGGCGCTGTGCTCGCTCATTTGGTGAGTGCGCTGGAGTACGCCTCAGCAGGTTGGCCGGGACGGCCAACAACGGGAGCATCACGCAGCCCGATCGTGGAGTGCCTTCCCGCGATCGGTGAACCTCTCATCACTTGTCTGCACTCTATGCACCAACAACGCGTCAGCGAAATCTTCTTCGAGGAAACCTACACCGTCCCGGCCGACCAGACGGCGCGCTCCCTGTTTGCGCGGCTGCCGCACGGCAACGGCTATGCGGCCAGTCTGGTCGAGTGCCTCGCGACCGGCTACCTGGTGGCGGTGATCGAATCGGTCTGCATCCGCGAGATGCAGCAGCATGTCGATGCGCCCACCGAGGTCGTGGTGGGCCGCGCGCTGCGCATCGACCACCGCGGCGCGATTCCGCCCGGTTCGCCCTTGCGCCTGCAGGGATGGGTCGAGCGCATCGGCGACCGCAGTGCGACCTTCCGCGTGCTGGTGTCCGACGCGCACGAGATCGTCTGTGAAGCGGGCGTCACGCTGGTCGCAGTGCAGCGGGGGGCGATGGAGTCGCGCATCGCGACCAAGGTACATGCGTTGCTGCCAAGTCGATGACGCGCGTCCGCCGCCAGGTGATCGGCAGGGCGATGCGCACTCGCTTCCTCTGCGCGATCGGCGCAGGCTGTGTACGCTTTCGGTATCGCTGATCAGACGGGTGCGAGGACCTCCGGCATCAGGGCTTATCGACAGGGCCGTTGGGATGCGCTTCGCGGGCCGCGCCGATGGCGATGCCGGTCTGGATGCAGCAGGGCCTTGCGCTGGGGCGGGTGGTCCGAGCCTGGTGGTGTTCGCGTGCAGGGAGGTGCCGGGATGCCGGATCCCGCGGTGTGCTGCCGGGGCCATGCGTCCTTCCCGAAATCAGGTCACACCCACAGCGGCCTTGCAACTGTCGTGAATCCTGGCGGGGGCACGGCTTCGCTGCGCTGTGCCTCGGGCTTCTTCGCCGCAACCGTCCGGCTCGACAAATTTCCCCGACCTGCGGTCTTCCTCGCGAGGCAAATTTCTCGTTCCTCCCGGTCCTTCGCGCTGCTGCGGCCTCTCCGTTGCACTTCGCGGTGCGGCGCGCCCGACCCCCGCCTGACCGGATCACGCCAAGGCCGCGATGGGCGCGACCTGGTCAACTTCGAAAGGACTTTCATCATGGCTCACATCGGCACTTTCACCGCACAAGGCAACAGCTATCTCGGCACCGTCCGCACTCTGACGCTCAACGTCAAAGTCAAGTTCGTTCCGGCCGCCAAAGAGAGCGACAACGCCCCGGACTACCGCATCCAGGCCGGCACCGGCTACGAGATCGGCGCGGCCTGGAAGAAGCTCAGCAAGGCTGAGCAACGGCCCTACCTGTCGGTGACGCTGGACGATCCGTCGTTCCCGGCCACCATCTACGCCCGGCTGGTCGAGGGTGAGGACGGCGCACACAACCTGCTGTGGTCGCGCAGCAAGGGCGACTGAGCGTCGCCCTGGCGCCCCGCCTGCGCGGCGGGGCGCCTTTTTATGCTTCCGGTGCCTGGCCGTGTCGGGTCATTTGCGTTCCGTAGAAGCTCTTTCCCTCATCCAAGTCTCTACGCATTCACGCATTTACGGGTTCGTGGATTTGCGGATTTGCGCAACGGCGGTGTTGTGCAAAGGCGTAGCGCTGCATCGCCGGCTTACCGCTTATGCGTCTTTCTGTGAATGTACGAATGAGATTCTGTGCTTTGGCATCTTTGGAGGAAGACGGGTTTCTGCATGTGCGGATGGCTGTGGTTCCGTATTTCCGTGACAGGGGTCCGTGCGTCTCCCGGCGGTGCCGGGCCGCGCTGTCGTGCTGCGCATCGAGCCGCCGAAGGCGTCTCGCCCTTCGGCTTCCATCGCTGACGCCTCCGCGCCGTTGGCGCTGCGCGCTGCGCTTGCCCTCCAGGGGAATGGCCGCGGCCAATCCCCGCCGCGCAGGCTTGCCGCCCCTGCAGTCCGCCGAACAGGCTGCGCCTGATCGGCCAACGCACAGGATCAGAAGGAGAGGACTTCGCTTGACCTTACGAGGTGGCGCTGCGTGTCGGCATGTGTGGCAACCCCTCATGGCACCGACGCAACCTGATCGGAGTTGAAGCGCAGCGTGGCGCACTCCGCACGGCCGTCAACCCCCGGCCCGCACCGGACCGTGTTGGGGGTGTGACTGCCGCGCTGTGCGCGTGCGCCCGGCTCGCAGCGCTCCGACCGGGAGCGTTCATGCAAGGAGTGCCATCATGATTCTCATCACCGACGCGCTGCGCGCGCAACTACTGGCCAACGGCCACCAATCCCGTCAAGACGATCGCTTCGATCCACCGCCGGTGGTCAAGCTGTTCACGCCCGATGCGGGCGCCACCTGGCTGCTGACCGAGATTGATCCCGAGGATGCCGACCGTGCGTTCGGACTCTGCGATCTGGGCATGGGAGAGCCGGAACTGGGGTACTTGAGCTTGGCGGAACTGTCGACCCTCACGGGACCACTCGGTCTTCCGGTTGAGCGGGACCTGGATTTCAGGGCGGACAAGGCGATCAGCGCGTACACGCGCGAGGCTCGGCTGGCAGGACGCATCGTGACCTAGGGTCACATTGAAGCGCTGCTTCGGCAGCGCTTCATTCTCCCGAACCCGCTTGGAGAGCATCCATCTCGCGCAATACGCGAGCAAACAGTTTGTCCGCTCCTTTTCGGTCACCCGCGTAGGCCAACGTCAGCAGCGTGAGCGGATGGACCTCCATGGTTTCGCACAGCTCGTTGACCTTGTTCAAGGTCGGATTCTTCAGGCCTCGCTCCAGCAGACTCAAGTACGTGCGGCTCGACACATCCGAAAACGCCTCCTGGCTCAAGCCACGCGCTTTCCGGGTCGCCTTGAGCGCAGCAGCAAATGAAGTCTTCGGAATCGTCATCAATCGTTTGGCAAACGACCGATGACAACCCATTGCGCCCTATAGGACTACAACCTATAGTATTCATTTTGTCCTGAGGCGAGCGCACGCTTTTTGCATTCGATCAATCCGAAAACGCATTTCTGCAGATCCGGCTTTCCTGATAACGAATATCGCCCAATCATGTTTCCACAGATGTCTGGATTCAACGATTCTGTTCTGATGGATGCGCAGTACACCCAGTTGACCGCGAACGGTGCTGCCCGAGTTCCCAGCCGGAACGTCGCGATTGAACAACGGAGGAAAGTGCCCCGTCGCTACGGATCGCATGAAACAACACTCACGTCAGCGAAACAACTGCGAGGTTACTTAGCGACTCGCGAAGCCAATGTGATCGCGACTCACCTCCTGCTACAAGCCGGCCGCTGCAAGCAGCGTGGACGGACGAAGAGCCAAGGCTCCAGCGATGCGTGTCAGATTGATGAGCGCGACGTTGTGCTCGCCACGCTCGATGCCACCCATATACGACCTGTCAAGATCCGCAAGGTCAGCAAGAGCCTCTTGCGAAAGTTCCTTTGCCATACGTGCACGTCTGATCGCCTCACCAAGGGCGACGAGGACGGGGTCTTTGGCGAACGAAGGCGACGGCTTTGCCACGCCCGCGACTGTCCGGGTACGCCGTAAATAGCACCACGGGATAAGATACCCATTCGAATTTTTGCACTCGTAGAATTTCTTCCAACATAGCCTTGGATTTGAGGACTACGAGCGCAGAATTCAGACACTCCACGCATCAAATCTGATCTAAAACGTCATGAAGCCGACAGCCCTGATTACCGACGTGCAGCGCCGCCAGTTGCTGAAGAACAGCGAGAAGTCAGTAGGGGACGCTTTGGGTGAATTGATGCCCGTTGTGAAGCTGCATACGCTCGACGCACATGCGACCTGGTTGTTGGTGTCTCTCGATCCGAGTGACAGCGACACTGCTTATGGCTTGATCGATCTGGGACTCGGCGCACCGGAACTTGGCCAAGTGCGCCTGTCCGACCTGAGCGCGATTCGCGGACCGAACAACATCCCGGTGCGACCGGATCCGCACTTTACCGCCCGGCGCACCTTGTCGGAATACGCGCGGCAAGCCAAGGAAGACGGGTCGATCAACGACTGACCGCTGCGAGGAACCGCCAGATCGGATTCGTCATTGATGCAACAGCGGTATGGAGCCAGACCGCATCGGTCTGAAAGGCCAGCTCGCCGGCGTCATCATTCCATCTGCGGAAGATTGAGGCATGGCATGACGAAGCCGGTCGCGCTGCATAGGGCGGTGCGCGGTTTCACGGACTTGCGAACGCAAGGACTCGCAAACATGCATGTCGAACCGCAGAACGCGCCGCCGTGGTTGCAACCTCCGCCGGCTGGCGCTCGCCGGCTCCTTACCTCTATGCGCTGCATCTCGATGACCCTGAGTTGGCTTGGGAGTATCTGCGCCGCAATCCGGACTACCGGCGCGATTGGGATAGCGGTCTCGATCATTTGCCCGATGATGATCGTCCAGCGCGATGGGGACTCCGCCTGCTGGAAGACCCGCGCCGCGATGCGCGCGAAGCGGAGCCAGCGTGGCGGCCCGAGATCTATCGGGCGGTGCTGATCCAACCCGACGCGGATCCACCGCAGGACGCGCTGCCATTCCGCTTCTGGAGTATCCCGGGTCGCAAGAGCCTGGTGCACGACGGCAAGCGCCTGATCCTGACCAGTCAACAGGCGGGGCGCACGCTGCGCATGAACCTGGCGCCGGATCTCGAGGATGGGCAGCCCCACGCCTACGCCGTGCGTGCAGGCAATGATCTCAAGACTGCCCAACGCGTGACGGAAGCATGGCTGGCGCTTGGTTCTGCGCCCCTTACCGCCGTCACTTCCGGCCGGCCCGATCGGATCGCGGTGATGCACATGCGCATCATGCAGGCGCTTGACGGCGCCGCTGCGGGCGCGTCGCAGCGCGACATCGCCAACGCGATCTTCGGCGTGGATCAGATGAGCGACCGCTGGCACGCCGATGACGCGCTGCGCGCGCAGGTGCGCCACCTGCTGCGACGGGGCAAGGCGCTGATGCAGGGTGGCTATCGCGATCTGCTCGGCAACGATTCCCCGCGGCAGGGAGATTCGCACCTGGGCTCCGAATCTCCCTGAGCAGGACGCCTGCGTTTCCCGAGACTGGCTGCGTCTGGCGGCATTTGGCCCGCCGACGCCAGCCATCGACGGAGGCCCCTGCCATGAGAATCACTTCGCCGCGCTCCTACGCGGCTCACCCCGGTGCGCCTGCGGCCGATGCGACGCGTCTGCCAGCGTCGGAGACCGACGCAGCCCGCCCGCGCTACCTGACCAACGACGAGGCCGCCGCATTTCTGCGCTTGTCGCCACGCACGCTGGAGAAGCAACGCGTGCTCGGTGGCGGGCCGCGCTTTCGCAAGTTCGGCCGTCGCGTCATGTACGCAGTCACCGACCTCGAAGCCTGGGCCGATGCCCGCAGCTTCGAGGCCACGTTCGATCCTGACTACGTGAGCCGCCATGAGACCTCGCGCTGACCTCTTCCCGGGTGCCGCTGCGCATGACATCCGACCCACGTCAGCCCGTATCGGGCCGCGAGCAACTGGAACTGTTCCGCGCGCTGCCCGGCGACATCGCGCCGCGCGACGCGCAGGACCTGATGGCCTACCCGTTCTTCTCGCTGGCCAAGTCACGCCGCACCGAGCCCATCGCGTTCCAGTCCGGTGGCGTGACGGTACGGGTGGAGGGCACGGCCGCCCATGGCCTGGCGACCATCTGGGATGCCGATGTGTTGATCTGGGCCGCCAGCCAGATCGTCGAGGCGCGCGATGCCGCGATCCGCACCTCGCGCCTGATGCATGCGACACCCTACGAGATCCTCACCTTTATCGGCCGCGGGACGTCGCTGCGCGACTACCAGCGGCTGAAGGCAGCGCTGGACCGGCTGCAGTCGACCAGCGTCGCCACCTCCATCCGCGAGACCACCGGCCGGCGGCTGCACCGTTTCTCCTGGATCAACGAGTGGAAGGAGCGTGCCACGCCCACCGGCCGGCCGCTGGGCATCGAGCTGATCCTGCCGGACTGGTTCTATGCCGGCGTGATGGAGGAAGCGCTGGTACTGACCATCGACCCAGGCTACTTCGGACTGACTGGCGGTATCGAGCGCTGGTTGTACCGCCTGGTGCGCAAGCACGGTGGGCGCCAGCGCGACGGCTGGCAGTTCGGGCTGCGGTATCTGCACCTGAAGTCCGGCAGCATGGCGCGCTTTTCGGACTTCGCACTAGACGTCCGCCGCATCACGGCACGGCAGAGCCTGCCTGGTTACCGGCTCGCGCTCGCACGCATGGCCGGCGAGGAGGTGCTGCGGTTTCGGCCTGCGCCGTCCACGGCACGGCCCTGAGCTTGCACTGCGTGTGGACAGACGGTGGACAGCCTGTGAATCCGCTCGTGCCATCAGGCGCACGGATCCACGTGCCATCAGGCGCAGATGGGTCGTGCCATCAGGCGCACCGATCGGCCGCCAGGCCAATACCGGTGCGGGTTTCGGCGCTCCTTAACTTCTCTAACAGTGAATGCATAACGAAACCAAGAGGCGCCGCGCCGCTGTGCACAAGTCCCGTGGCTTGCAGCACGCGCGCGGCACAGGGGAGATCGACACCATGATCATTGCGCTGTTGAACCAGAAGGGTGGCGTGGGCAAGACCACCCTGGCCACCCACTTGGCCGGGGAACTCGCACTGCATGGTCGCTCGGTCGTTCTGCTCGATGCCGATCCGCAGGGCTCGGCATTGGACTGGACGCAGCGGCGCAGCCAGAACGGTCTGCCACGATTGTTCAGCGCCGTCGGCCTGGCGCGCGAAACCCTGCACCAGGAAGCACCAGAACTCGCCAGAAGGAACGATCACGTCGTGATCGATGGCCCGCCCAGGATCGCGGCGCTGGCGCGCTCCGCGCTGCTTGCGGCCGACCTGGTGCTGATCCCGGTGCAGCCCAGTCCCTACGACGTCTGGGCCAGCGCCGAGATGGTGGCGCTGATCCGCGAGGCGCAGCTGTTCCGGCCGGCGCTGCGCGCGGCTTTCATCATCAACCGGCGCGTCAGCACGACGGTGATCGGACGCGAGGCGCGCGGTGCGCTGGCGGACCAGCCGATGCCTGCACTGCTGTCGGAGGTGCGCCAGCGCATCGTGTTCGCCGACAGCGTCGCCGCGGGCCGGCTCGCACGCGAACTGCTGCCCGATGGCGCCGCCGCCAGAGAGGTGTCTGCCTTGGCTGCCGAAGTGTTGAGGAAGCTGCCGTGAAGATGCGCCAACGCAGTGCGATCGGCGGACGGCCGCCGGCCGATCCGCACGCAGAAGCCTGGATCCGCCAGGGCGACGGTGCGGAGGTGCTCAAGGGCGACGTCTACACCGCCCGCATGACGCTGGACGTGGCGCCGGGCTTGCGCGCCCGCATCAAGGTCGAAGCCTTCACGCGCGGCACGACAGTGGCGGAGATGCTGCGTGCGCTGCTGCAGAAGGAGTATGGCGAGGAGTCTCCATGAGCGCGGTACCGAAACCTTCGGATCCGGCGTCGCACGTGCGATCGGACGTGCTATCAAGCGTGTCATCGGAGGCACCTTTGACGCGCGTGGCGCTGGCCTTCGTCGCACGTCGCATCGACCTGCATCTGCGCTTCGGCCTGCCACTGCGTACGCTGCCGCTCGACCGCTGGCGGCGCACCGCAGTGTTCACGCCCGGCGCGGTGTTCTGCCGGATCCGGTGGGAAGCGAACGAGCACGGCACAACGCTGCGGCAACTGCTGGTGCTGCAAGCCTGTGGCGTGCGCGAGCACATGGAGCGCATCGCCGGCATCCAGCCGGGCGCACGCATCCTGCTGCGCGCGGAAGGCGATCGCCAAGTGCCGGCCATCCTGCAGTGCATCGCCGCGATCGATGCACTGGGGATCGATCCGGCCACGTGCTCGCCAGCGTACTGGCGCATCCTGCACAACCGGCTGGCTGCACGGCTGCCGCTGCCCGCGTACACCGCGGAGCGGCATGCGGCGTGGATGGCCGGAGCGGGGCTGCGATGAACCGGAAGCTGATCGTAGCGTGCACCACGCTCGGCGTCGCGGCGGTGGCCATCCCGCCCGTTGCGGAGCAGCCTGCCGTGCGCATCGTCTACAACGCGAGCGACAGTGTTCCGCCAGGCTGGTACCGCATCGAGCCGGGAGGAACTTTGCGCGTCGGCAGCATTGTGCTGGCCCG
>Ga0307515_10011934_pt1 | contig 16411 bp, 15 predicted proteins | sample 17_EM_MG_FD_194513 | JGI IMG/M metagenome (GOLD analysis project Ga0307515, IMG submission 194513) | Populus trichocarpa ectomycorrhiza microbial communities from riparian zone in the Pacific Northwest, United States - 17_EM | ecosystem: Host-associated > Plants > Roots > Unclassified | place...
GCGTCGTGGGCGAGCAGCACCTTGCCCAGGGCGGTCGCGTGCGCCGGCAGCAGCGCACCGGTCTCCAGCTCCTGCGGGGTGTCGTCGGGCCGGAACACGTGGTGCACCACCAGCACCTGGCCGTCGATCGGTCGGGGGCCGAGGTGGGCCGGCACCAGCTGGAGCACCGGCAGCTGATGCCCCGGGCCGGCTGGGTCGAGCACGACCCCGTGGAGATCATCCAGAACACCCGCACGGTGATCGGCACCGCGATGCTGCGCGCCGGGCTGGTCGCGGCGGACCTGGCCGCACTGGGCATCACCAACCAGCGCGAGACCACTGTGGTGTGGGACCGCCGGACCGGCCGGCCCTACCACAACGCGATCGTCTGGCAGGACACCCGGACCGACCGGATCGCGGCCGCGCTGCACCGCGACGGCCGCGCCGAGCTGATCCGCGAGCGCACCGGGCTGCCGCCGGCGCCGTACTTCTCCGGCGGCAAACTGCAGTGGCTGCTGGAGCACGTCGACGGGCTGCGGGCCGCCGCCGAGCGCGGCGACGCGGCCTTCGGCACGGTCGACACGTGGCTGCTGTGGCACCTGACCGGCGGCATCGACGGCGGCGCGCACGTCACCGACGTGACCAACGCCAGCCGCACCATGCTCATGGACCTGGAGTCGCTGGACTGGGACGACGAGCTGCTCGCCATCTTCGGCGTGCCGCGGGCCATGCTGCCCGCGATCCGGCCCTCCAGCGACCCGGCCGGCTACGGCGTCACCCGCGCCGACGGCCCGCTCGGCGGCCAGGTGCCGCTCACCGGCGCCCTCGGCGACCAGCAGGCGGCCACCGTCGGCCAGGTCTGCTTCGCCCCCGGCGAGGCCAAGAACACCTACGGTACGGGCAACTTCATGCTGCTCAACACCGGCACGGCACCGGTGCGCTCGAAGCACGGGCTGCTCACCACCGTCTGCTACCGGTTCGGCGACCAGCCCCCGGTGTACGCCCTGGAGGGCGCGATCGCCGTCACCGGCGCCGCCGTGCAGTGGCTGCGCGACCAGCTCGGCATCATCACCGACGCGGCGCAGAGCGAGGAACTCGCCGCCCGGGTGAGCGACAACGGCGGCGTCTACTTCGTACCGGCGTTCTCCGGGCTGTTCGCACCCTACTGGCGCTCGGACGCCCGCGGCGCGATCGTCGGGCTGTCGCGGTACGACACCGGCGCGCACCTCGCCCGGGCCACCCTGGAGGCCATCTGCTACCAGAGCCGCGACGTCATCGAGGCGATGGAGCAGGACTCCGGCGTGCGCCTGGACGTGCTGAAGGTCGACGGCGGGGTGACGGCCAACGCGCTGTGCATGCAGTTGCAGGCCGACATTCTGGGCGTACCGGTGAGCCGTCCCGCGGTGGCCGAGACCACCGCGCTCGGCGCGGCCTACGCGGCCGGCCTCGCGGTCGGCTTCTGGTCCTCGACCGACGAGCTGCGCGCCAACTGGCGCGAGGCCCGGCGGTGGACCCCGACCTGGTCGGCGCAGCGGCGGACCGACGGGTACGCGGGCTGGAAGAAGGCCGTCCAGCGCACCCTCGACTGGGTCGACGTCGACGGAGCAGCGGTAGACCAACGGGCCGGATCCGGCCCCACAGAAGGGAATCGGTCATGAAAACCGGGACACTGTCTCCGCAGGCCCGCGCGCAGGCGATCGCGGCGCTGTCCGGCGGCGAGGAACTGGACGTGCTGGTCATCGGCGCGGGCGTGGTCGGCGCCGGCAGCGCACTGGACGCCGTGACCAGAGGGCTGTCCGTCGGGCTGGTCGAGGCCCGCGACTTCGCCAGCGGCACCTCCAGCCGCTCCAGCAAGCTGATCCACGGCGGCCTGCGGTATCTGGAGATGCTCGACTTCGGCCTGGTCCGCGAGGCCCTGCGGGAACGCGGCCTGCTGATCCAGCGGCTGGCACCGCACCTGGTCCGCCCGGTGCCGTTCCTCTATCCGCTGCAGCACCGCGGCTGGGAGCGCTTGTACGCCGGCGCGGGCGTCGCCCTCTACGACACCATGGGCCTCTCCGCCGGCACCTCCCGCGGCCTGCCCCGGCACCGGCACCTCGGCCGCCGCGCCGCCCTGCGGGTCGCACCCGGGCTGAAGCCGGAGGCCCTGATCGGCGCGCTGCAGTACTACGACGCCCAGGTCGACGACGCCCGGCACACCATGTTCCTGGCCCGGACCGCCGCCGCGTACGGCGCGCACGTCGCGTCCCGTACCCGGGTCACCGGCTTCCTCCGCGAGGGTGAGCGGGTCACCGGGGTGACCGCGGTCGACCTCGAACACGACGTCGCGTTCGAGATCCGCGCCCGCCAGGTGATCAACGCGACCGGCGTGTGGACCGACGACACCCAGGCCCTGGTCGGCGAGCGCGGGCAGTTCCACGTGCGCGCCGCCAAGGGCGTGCACCTGGTCGTGCCGCGCGACCGGATCCACTCCAGCACCGGCCTGATCCTGCGGACCGCGACCAGCGTGCTGTTCGTCATCCCGTGGGGCCGACACTGGATCGTCGGCACCACCGACACCGACTGGCACCTGGACAAGGCCCACCCGGCCGCGTCCAGCCGCGACATCGACTACCTGCTCAAGGAGGTCAACAAGGTCCTGGTGACCCCGCTGACCCGCGAGGACGTCCAAGGTGTCTACGCCGGGCTGCGCCCGCTGCTGTCCGGCGAGTCGGAGATGTCCTCGCAGCTGTCCCGCGAGCACACGGTCGGCAGCCCGGCGCCGGGCCTGGTCGTGGTGGCGGGCGGCAAGTACACGACGTACCGGGTGATGGCCCGCGACGCGGTCGACGCCGCGGCGCACGGCCTCGGCGACGGGGTGCCCGCCTCGTGCACGGAGAACGTGCCGCTGCTCGGCGCGGAGGGCTTCGCCGCCCTGTGGAACCAGCGCCGGGTGCTGGCCCGCGAGGCCGGCCTGCACGTGGCCCGGGTCGAACACCTGCTGCGCCGGTACGGCACCCTGGTCGAGGAGGTGCTGGCGCTGGTCCGCCGGGACCCGGCGCTGGGCGAGCCGCTGGCCGGTGCGGGCGACTACCTGCGGGCGGAGATCGCGTACGCCGCCGCGCAGGAGGGCGCCCGCCACCTGGAGGACGTCATGACCCGGCGCACCCACATCTCCGTGCAGACCTTCGACCGCGGGGTGGCCGCCGCCCGGCCCGCCGCCGAGCTGATGGCCGGGGCGCTGGGCTGGAGCCCCGAGCAGGTCGACCGCGAGGTCGAGCACTACACGGCCCGGGTACGGGCGGAACGGGCGTCGCAGGAGCAGCCCGACGACGAGACCGCCGACGCCGCCCGGCTGGGCGCCCCGGAGGTCGTCCCCCTGGTCGGCCTCCCCGCCTGACCGACGGGTGTCCCCGGCGCGGCGCTCGCCCGCGTCGGGGCCCGGTGTCCGGGCCTTCGTTGGACGCGGCAGGATGTGAACGTTAACATCAGGTGCCCACCGCACCCGGAACCGAAGGATGACCGGATGACGAACGCCGACGACCAGGCCCTGCGCGACGCCGTCCTGGAGGCCAACCGGCTCATCCCGAAGGCCGGCCTGGCCGCGCTCACCTGGGGGAACGCCAGCGGCGTCGACCGCGCGGCGGGCATCTACCTGATCAAGCCGTCCGGCGTCGCCTACGACGACCTGACCGCCGACCTGCTGGTGCCGGTCGACCTGGAGACCGGCCGGGTCGTCTCCGGCCGGCTCAAGCCGTCGGTGGACAGCGAGACCCACCGCGCCTTCTACCTGGCGTGGCCGTCGGTCGGCGGGATCACCCACACCCACTCCACCAACGCCGTCGCGTTCGCGCAGGCCCGCCGGGACGTGCCGGTGTTCGGCACGACCCACGCCGACACCTTCAGCGGCCCGGTCCGGGTGACCCGCGACCTGACCGCCGAGGAGTGCGCCCACGAGTACGAGTTCAACACCGCGCGGGCGATCATCGAGCTCATCGGCACGGACGCCGACGCGCAGGCCACCCCGGCTGCCCTCGCGGCGAACCACGGCCCGTTCACCTGGGGGAAGGACGCCGGCAAGTCGGTGGAGCACGCCATCATCTGCGAGGCCGTCGCCGAGATGGCCCTCAAGACGCTCGCCCTCAACCCGGCGGCCGCGGCCCCGCAGTGGCTGCTGGACCGGCACTTCACCCGCAAGCACGGCGCCGGCGCCTACTACGGCAACGACCTGAGCAAGGCCACCGGCGCCTGACCCGGCGCTATCCTCGGGGGATGCGCGTCACACGCATCACGGCCAACCTGCCGGTGGCTGACGTCGCGGCAGCGAAGGGCTTCTACAGCGGCTATCTCGGGCTGAGCACCGAGGAGTTCAACATGGGCTGGGTGGCCCGCTACACCTCTCCCGACACCGGGGCGCACGTCCAGCTCGTCACGCGCGACGCCACCGCATCGGAAGACTCGGTGATCTCCGTCCACACGGATGACATCGAGGCCGCCTATGCGGAGGCGCAGCAGCTCGGCTACGAGATCGTGCACCCGATCACGACCGAGGCCTGGGGTGTGCGCCGGTTCTTCGTCCGCGCACCGGACGGAAACGTCATCAACATCGTCCACCACCGGGAGTGAGGCGCTGAGGACCCGCTCGCAGCGCACGGAATCGACGGTGCGGCCGCGAACGGGCCGGAACACGGCGATGCCCCGCGCCGGCCGGGGCCGATGCGGGGCAGGAGCCGGCTTAGAAGCCGAAGACCTGCGTGTAGTACGGGGCGCCGACGGCGTTGCGGACGGCGCCGACCCCGACGGTCCTGGACTTGCAGTTGAGGATGTTGGCGCGGTGGCCGGGGCTATTCATCCAGGCGTTGACGACCTCCGCAGCGGAGCGATAGCCCCAGGCGATGTTCTCGCCGGCGGGGCGGGCGAAGCCGGCGGCCCGGGCCCGGACCAGGAAGGTGGAGCCGGCGCTGCCGGTGTGCGAGAACGTGCCGGTCTGGGCCATCCAGGCGCTGTGGTCGACCGCGGCGGTCGTCAGCTGCGCGTTGACGGTGACGGCGGCGCAGCCGTGGGTGGTGCGCTGGGCGTTGGTCAGGCGGGTGATCTCGGATTGCAGGGACTGCTCCTGCACCGCCGCGGGGGCGGCTTCGGCCGGGGATGCGAACATCGAGACGCCGAAAGCGGCGGCGGGGGCGATGAGGGCGGCCAGGGCGAAACGGCGAAGCAGCGAGCGCAAGGAGGATCCCTTCGGAGAACGGCGCCTGGCTTGCTGCCAGGTTCACTGTTCCCTTCGGCCCTGCTCCGGGCGCGTTGATCGCAGCTTGGCTGCCTCCCGGTCGCCGTTCGGTTGCCGGCCCTCCCGCACGGGGGACCACCTGGTGTCGCGGGATCCGGCCTGGGTTAATGAGTATCGGACAGCCCGGAGAGAGGCGGACCCATGACACCCGACACCCCCGCGTCATCGGCGGCAGCGCACGAGATGGTCTGCGAGGCCGAGACCCCGGCCGAGGTTCTGTTCGTCTGCCCGGAGCAGGCGTGCGGGCGGCGCGTCGTCGTCGGCAAGTCCCACCCGCGGCTGACGGTCCTGACCCGCGGCGACTTCCGGGCGCGGCACGTCGGCTCCCTGGGCGCCATCCGGATCGACGGCCTGAAGACGGCGTAGCAAAGCCGACCTCAGGCCGACACGATCTGACAGCGGTGGCGGCCCGCGTGAACGGAGGGGTGCTCAGGCGGGCCGGCCGGATCGCGGTGCGCTAGATCGGGTCCTCGACCTTGATGATCGGGCCCTCGGCGTAGCCCATCATGTCGTAGCCGACCTGCCCGAGCTGCGAGTCCAGGAACGTCGTCACGACGATCTTGTAGGTGCCGGACTGGCTCCCGTCGCCGGGGTTCTCCTCGGACAGCGTGTTCGCCGGCACGGTCAGCCGGGCCGTGAAGCTCTCGTCGAGTGAGAACGGGCCGCCGACGGGGACGTTCACGCTGCCGAGCGTGACCTCGTCGCCCGGGCCCTGCGACTCGGCGTAGGCGGTCACGACCCAGTCCTTGCTGTTCACCGACAGCGCGGTCAGCCACAGCGGCACCAGGTTGCCGAAGACGTGCCAGTTGACCTCGATGTCGAACGGCTCGTTGCGGTTGATGATCAGGTTGGACCGGCCGAGCGTGGGCCGCTCGGTGATGGCCACGATGCCGGTGAACTCGCCCTCGATGGCGGGATCGGTGGGCCCGGTCGGTGGAATGTTGGGATCGAAGCGGTCGGTCATGTCAATGCTCCCTCGAGAGTCCGCGCAGCCCGCGTTCCGGCATTTTTCGCCCGCATTCGATGCGTTGCCCGCTGGTCTACGCCGCCACGGTAGCCATCGAATAACCGCTGGTCAGCCGGATCACCGACAGCCCTGAGTCACGAAAACCGACGACGAACAGCGGCTATTTCGGGGCAATTACGGAGTGACCGCCGACGAGCGGGGAATTGCGCTGTCCGCCATTGACCGCACGGCCGAAAATAGCGCCGGAACTGTCAGGAATCCGGCCGCCGGCGGCGATCCACCCGGCCGGTGATCCTCGTACGCTGGCGGCGTGGCCACCCAGACGGCGGGCGCGGTGCGGCTGCGCCTGGCCGGACCGTTCGCGATCCGCGACAGCGGCGACGCCGACGGCGTGCCCATGGTCGGCAGCCGCAAGGCGCGCACCCTGCTCAAGCTGCTCGCCGTGCACCGCGCCGGGCCGGTGCCGATGGACCGCATCCTGGAGGTGCTCTGGGGCGCCGGCCCGCCGCAACGGGCCGCGGACAACGTCGCCACCCTGGTCAGCCGGCTGCGGTCGCGGTTCGGGGCGGCGATCGTCACCGGCGGCCGCGAGGGCTACCGGCTGGGCCGCCCACCCGCCGTCCTGGTCGACCTGGACCTGGCCGCCGCCGATCTCGCCGCGGCGGCCCGGCACCTGGCGGCCGCCGAGCCCGGACTGGCGGCCGCGGTGGCCGGCCGGGTGCTCGACCTGCTCGGCGGCGGTGAGGCCCTGCCGGAGGACCGGGACGCCGAGTGGGCCCGGCCCGCCCGCGCCGAGACCGCCGAGCTGCTCCGGCGGACCCGGCAGCTCGCCGCGGAGGCCGCGCTGGCGACCGCCGACGCCGAGACGGCACGGCAGCTGGCGGCCGACGCGGTCGCGGCGGACGGCTACGACGAGGCGGCCTGCCGGTTGCTGATGCGTGCCGAGGCCGCCCTGGCCCGCCCGGCCCGGGCCCTGTCGGCCTACGAGCGGCTGCGGGTGGCGCTGGCCGAGGAGTTCGGCACGGATCCGGCGGCGGAGACCCGCGCGGTCCACCTGAGCATCCTGCGCGAGGAACGGCCGTCTGCCACCCCCACCCCCGGCCCGGTCGCGGCGCAGGAGTCGACGCTGGCCGGCCGGGCGACGGAGACGGCCCGCCTGGCCGGCGCCTGGCAGCAGGCGGTCGCCGGCCGGCCGGCACTGGTGCTGATCAGCGGGGAGGCCGGGATCGGCAAGACCCGGCTCGCCGGTGAGATCGTCGACCTCGCCGGCCGTACCGGTGGGGTGGTTTTGTCGGTGCGCTGCTATGCCGCGGAGAGCTCGCTGTTCCTGCAGCCTTTCGTCGACGCGCTGGGCGGGCACGCCGCGCGGTCACCGGCCGCGCTGGTGCGCGCGCTGGCCTCCCCCGTGCTGGCGGAGCTGGTGCCGCAGGTCGGCGCCCTGCTCGGGGACGCGCCGGCGCCGGTGGTCGCGCCCGATCTCGCCCGGGGACGCGCCTACGCGGCGGTCAGCGGATATCTGTCCGGGATCGCCGGCCGCCGGCCGACCCTGCTGCTGCTCGACGATCTGCACAACGCCGGCCTGGCCACCGTGGAGCTGCTGCACTACCTGGCCCGGCACGCCCGCGGCCGACTGCTCATTCTCGCCACGGTACGGGCGGAGGAAGGCGCCGCCGCCCTGCGAACCCTCGCCGAGGTAGCCACCCGGCTGGAGCTGGGCCCCCTGCCCGCCGACGCCGTGACCAGCCTCGCCACCAGCGCCGGGCAGGCCCAGCTGGCCCCGCGGATCCTGCACCGGACCGGCGGGCACGCGCTGTTCGTGGTGGAGACGCTGCGGGCGCTGGCCGCCGGCGACGACGGGATCCCGGAGTCGTTGCAGGCGGCGGTGCTCGCCCGGGTGGCGCGCACCGGCGCGGCGGTCGAGGAGCTGCTGCGCGCGGCGTCGGTCCTGGACGCGACCATGGAGCCGGACCTGCTGGCCGGCCTGCTCGCGGTGCCGCCCGCCGAGGCCGTACGGCGCTGCGAGCAGGCGCTGACCGCCCGGCTGCTCGTGGTGGCCGGCCGGGCGTACGAGTTCGCCAACGACCTGATCCGCGAGGTGCTCTACACGACGACGCCCGCACCGGCCCGGGTGGCGTACCACCGGCGGGCCGGGGAATTGCTCAGCGACCACCCGGAGCAGGTGGCCGCGCACGCCGGGGCCGCCGGTGACTGGGACCGCGCCGCCCGGGCGTTCCTGGTCGCCGGGGAGCAGGCCGGCCGCCGGTTCGCCGCCGCGGACGCCGAGGCGCTGCTGACCAGCGCCCTGGACGCGGCGCACCGGGCGGGCGCGCCGGAGGTGACCGGGCGGGCGTACCAGGCCCGGGGCCGGGTCCGGGAGGCGCTGGCCGCCTATCCGGCGGCGCTGGCCGACTTCCACGCGGCGGTGGCCACCGCCCGGCGGGTCGGTGACCGGCGGCTGGAGATGATCGGGCTGCGGGAACTCGGCGGCGACGTGCCGATCGCGCTCGGCCAGCCGATCGCCCGGTGCGTCGAGCATCTGCGGGGTGGTCTCGCCATCGCCGAGTCGCTGGCGGACCGGACGATGGAGGCCGACCTGCTGAGCCGCCTCGCGATCGTCTCCAGCAACCGGCTGAAATTCTCCACGGCTCTCGGGTACGCCCAGCGCGCCGTCCAGACCACCCGGCCCGGCAGCGACGAGCGGGCCCTGGCAGTGGCCCTGGACGGGTTGAAGACGAGCTGGGCGTACCTGGGTGAGATCGGCCGGCTGATCCCGGTGCTGGACGAGCTGGAACCGTTGCTGCACAAGCAGAACGACCTGTGGCGGCTGCAGTGGGCGCTGTTCGAGGGCGCGTTCCCGGCGATCGCCGCGGGCCGCTGGGGCGACGCGATCGACCGCATCGAGTCGGCCCGGGAGGTGAACCGCCGCAGCGGGTACGGCGCCTACGCCGGCTGGTTCGTCGGCAACCTGGGCTGGGTGCACCAGCTCCGCGGCGCCCACCGGCCGGCGATCGGGTACGGGCGCCAGGCGTACGCGCTGACCAGCGACACGAACCACCCGTGGTGGCGGGTCGCCGCCTGCGCGCAGCTCGCGGGCTCGCTGCTGGCCGCCGGGGCGGACGCCGAGGCCGTGGCGCTGCTGGAGGAGGGCTGCGACCGCGGCGGCGGCGAGGGCGGCGAGGCCTACCTGGTGCGCTGCCTGGGCCCGCTCGCGGCGGCGACCGGTTCGCGGGCCCTGCTGGAGGAGGCGGACAAGCTGGTCGCCGGGATCGAGACGCCGCCGGGCAGCGCCTGGCTGTTCGGCGCGGACGCGTACCTGTCGGTCGGGCGCGGGTGGTTGCGGCACGGCGAGCCGGCTCGGGCCCGTACCGTGATCGCGCCTCTGTTGGCGGCCGCCGGCCGCGTCCGGTGGCGGCCCGTGCAGGTGCCGGCGTTGCTGCTCGACGCCGAGGCGGCGGCAGCGGCCGGCGCCGAGTCCGCCCCACAGACGGCAGCGGCCGAGCGGCTGGCCCGCCGGTTCGGCCTCACCCACCTGCTGATCTGACCCCGTCTGTGATCATCATGGCTGGGATTCGGCGTCGGGCCCTGTTCGGAGGTCGAGGGAGCGGATCCGTTCGTTGATCACCGTTGCGAGGACGGCGGCGGCCTCGTCGATCAGTGAGTCTTTAAGGTTGCCGTAGCCGAGAACAAGGGCGGGTTGGCCGGCGCGCGGGGTCAGTCGCATGTCGTCCAGGTCGCACACCAGCAGGTCACGGCCGCGGGCCGCGTTGACGATCCCGGCGGGGTCGGCGCCGGCCGGCAGCGCCAACACCAAGTGCATTCCGGCATCCGCGCCGTATACCGGCAGGTCCGGCAGGGCTTGGCGCAGCGCGGTCAGCAACGCGGCACGCCTGGAGCGGAGCCTTCGCCGGGTGGCCCGCAGATGCCGGTCGTACGCCCCGGATTCCAGGAGATCCGCGAGGGCCAGCTGGTTGAGCGCCGGCGGGTGCAGCTGCATCTCCTCCGCGCCGCGCGCGGCGTCCGCCCAGCGCCGCGGAGCAGCAACCCATCCGATGCCGACGGCGGGACCGAGCGTCTTGCTCATGGAACCGAGCAGCGCGACCCGGTCGGGTGAGCGGCCCTGCAAGGCGGCGGGGACGGCCCGGTCATAGCTGAACTGCGCGTCGTAGTCGTCCTCGATGATCAAACCGTCGGCCCGCCGCGCCCAGTCCAGAAGGGAGGCACGCCGCTCTGCCGTAAGCAGCACGCCGGTCGCCGGGTGGTGGGCCGGGCTGACACAGACGGCGCGGACATCGGGGCGGTCCAGCAGCGCCGCGACCACCAATCCGTTCTCGTCGACCGGCACAGGCGCCAGCTCCAGGCCCGCCATGCGGGCCGCTTGCCAATGCCGGTCGGATCCCGGGTCCTCGACACCGATGGCACGGTGACCGGCCGCCTTCAACGCTCGGCAGAGTTGGAGCAGGGACTGGCCCGCGCCGGCGTAGATGCACACCATGTCCGGCCGCACGGCACAGCCGCGGCTGCGGTTCAAGTGTTCCGCGAGCAGGGTCCGCAGCCGCGGGTGCCCGCCAGATTGCGAATAATCCAGCTGATCGAACGATGCGCTCTCGGCGGCCGCCCGGACTGCCTGAGCCCAAGCGCGCCGCGGAAAGGCGCGCAGGTCCGGATGGCTCTGCTTCAGGTCGTACCGTGCCGGCGCCCTCATCGCGGGAGCCGGCGCATCGGGGCGTTTCACCGGTGGCTCGGCAGCCCAGCTGACCCGGGTCGCGGAACCCGTCCGCCCGCTCAGATAGCCGTCGGTGATCAACTCACCGTACGCCCGCGTCACGGTCCACCGGGAAACGCGCAGATCGGCGGCGAGCGTGCGGCTGGGCGGCACGGCCGCGCCGTGCGGGATCCGGCCGCTCCTGATCGCCGCGCGGATCGCGGCCGTCAGCCGCACGTGCAGCGGCCCAGGCGGCGTTACCGACAGGTCGAGCAAGGTCTCCCAGGCCAGATCAATGTGCGCCACGCGTCGATCGTAGATGCCGCCCCGGCCCCGAAATTGGTCTGGCCTGACCGGACGTCGATCGGTCCGGGGGTCACGCGCAATCGCGCCTACGGTCGATCTCACTGACGCACGGAGGCAACCGAGCAGCTCTGGAGCCGCATGAACACCGACGACAACAGTCGCTACGCCCACCTCTACACGATTCTCGCGGCCACGGCGAGCCGACCGGGCATCCCCTCGGCGCTCGCCCTCGACGAGAGCAGCAACAAACGGCACGGCATCGTTCGCCGGCTCGCCCGTGCGCTGGCGGAGGCCTGGCGACGGACCGGATCAGCTTGACGATTCGCGACACGTCAGGTGTCGCACGCGACCCCGTCCCCGTCGTGGTCGAGGTCGTAGGGGTCGCTGCCGATGACCCGAATCGGACCGTCGACGTAGGCGGGCCCGTTGCCGCTGCCGCCCGCACAGTCCACATCGCTGGCGATCGGGACGCACGGGGTGTAGTTGGGGTCGCAGCCGTCGCCCGCCTGCTTCGTACCGACGGCGATCACCTTGGTGACCGGCTTCCTGGTCACAACTGACGAGACTTGCTTGCGGGCGGTCTCCTTGCCGTCGGTGAGCGTTATTTCATACGTGATGGTCCGGACGCCGTTCACGCCCTTGACCCGCACCTTGGTCTTGCCGTCGGCCAGCGAGTCGTCATCGACTTCGCGCGTGCCGTACCGAATGGACTTCGTTTGTTTGATGGTCTTTTTCGTGACGGCGGGCGCCTTGGCCGTCGGGTCCGTGTTCGAGGGAGAGGGTGCCACGTCGCCGAGCACCGGCTCCGCGGTCGCCTCGCCGGCCGTGGCCGTCGCGGCGGTGAGGGTCTCGGGCGTGCCACTGGCCGTGTCGGTTTTGGGGTCGCCGGCGAGCAGGCCGATTCCGAGAAGCCCACCGCAACAGGAAAGTGAAAGCGCGCCAAGAATGGATCCAATGCGCTGCCACGGTTTCATGCGTGACCAGAGATTCGGCTGGGGCGGCCGAGGGTATTGCGGAGTCTGATACGTCACCGACTCAGTGTCGGTGGGTGACTTGCACCGGAACACGGCCGTTCGGCCACCAACGCGCCACAAACGGCGGCTCAGGCCACCCCTATCGCAAAACGCACGACGGGTACGGAGCAAATATGCTGAAGCAATGAGGGAACTGGGCGGATATGGGTGACTGGACTGACGCGATCGAGCAGATGGTCCGGGCCGAGCGGCTCGTGGAGGAATACGACCGGGACGGGAAAGTGAATTTCGCGCCGCCCCGGCCGCCGGCCGTCCCGGAGCAGTGAGGAGCGCGCGGCAGCGGCACCCATCACGTCAGATCAGCGCCACGATCAGGGTCCGCCTGCGTGTAGGCGACGCTCCACCAGGCACCGTGCGGCGACCCAAGCGCCACGAGGAACTCCATCGCCGCCCATGCCACCGGCAGGGCCAGCGCAGCCAACGCCACGTGACCGTTGACGAGGTGCACTCGCGCAAGCCCCACAATGCACCCGACGAACTGCACCGCGACCAGCAGGCGGGGCAGTTTCACATCGCGGGTGTAGTACGACCAGAGCCCGAACTGGCCGATGAGCCAAGCACCAGCGGCCACGCTGACTGCAGCGAACCACGGCACCCTCGGCGCCAGTACGAGCAGCGGCAGCGGCTGACCCAATGCCGCGTAGACTAATTCGATCTTGGAAGCCAGGCCGGCGGGCGACAAGTCCATGACCTGCGAAGATGCCTCGCGCCTGCCCGGCATCGGCGGACGGTCTTGGGTCGAGGTGCCCGGTTCACGAGTATCGAAGGCTGCCCGTCAAGGCGCCTGCGAGGCGCCACATGCACATCCAGCGGAACGTTCCGGGTGGGTTGGGGTGTCTGGGTCGCGTGCCGGCCGCACCTGACTTCGGGTGGCTGTTTGGATCTTGGTGACCTGCGGCGTGCTCGGCGGGGTTGCGTATCAAGGTCGCGACCGTCGGCGACGATATGCGGGATTTTGTGAGGTTTGGGTCCGGGATGTGGGACCGGAAGCTCAGAGTGTGGTCACCGTGCCCGGCATGTGGGACCGGGGATCATCAGCCGGACGTGGTGCCCGCATGGTGGACCGTCGAGGCCGGGTCCTTTTCGCGGGATGCGGGTCCGACCAGCGGCTTGGCCGTGGGATTCCGTCGCGGGATGCGCTATCGACAGAACACCCCGGACACTCACGCAAGCGCCAGGTCACAGCCTTGATCAATTTAGGCTGCGCGGCATCGTGGGCGCCTGCCGCCGCCTCGTCAAAGACCGCCTCGCCATCACCGACGCCCGCTGGAGCCACACAAGAACGCACCCTCGCGGGAATGGCTCAATGACAAAGGTCGGCTGATCTTGGCTGGGGTTGATGTCGACCGGAGTGTCGTATCCGGGCCGGGTTGTTCGTAGCTACGGTGAACGGCCGCCCACGAGGGGCGCTGCCACGACCACAGGAGACGCCGAGCGATGCCACACCCACAGGCCAAGGTCCACCGCATGTTCGAGCTCGTCGAGCCGATCGCCACCGTCACCTTCTCCGAGGTGCCGACCGAGGCGTTCCTGGCCCTCGGCATGCGCAACTACTGGGACGGATACTTCGCGGGCCGGGCCGCGCCCCTGGGGCTGGCACCGGCCGCAGTGGTGCACGCGGTTTTCTACAACTTCGCCGACGGCGAGGTGGCACGCCACATCCCATGGGTCTGGGGAAGGACCACCCCGAAGGAGGCGATCGCCGTACGCGAGCGGAGCAGCGCCGCCGCGCTGCGGCAGCTGATCGGGGAACTCGCCGACTCCCCCGATCTGGTGCGAGTCGCCGACCTCGCCACCCGAGCAGCCGTCAGCGCGCCGACCGAGGGCCGAGCGCTGTACGCCGGACTCCGGACGCTCGACGTGCCCACCGAGCCGGTGGCCAGGCTCTGGCACGCGGCGACACTACTGCGGGAGCATCGCGGGGACGGCCACAACGCCGCCCTGCTCGCCCACGGCATCGGCGGCACCGAGGCCCACGTCCTGCTCGCGCTCTCCCTCGGAATGCGGGCCGAGGAGTTCGGCCGGATCCACCACCTGCCCAAGGCACAGCTGGCCGCTGTCGTCGACGGGCTGCGCGGCCGCGGTCTCGTGGACGCCGCCGGCGGGTTCACCGACGCCGGCCGGGAGACCAAGGAGCGGGTCGAGGCCCTCACCGACACGCTGGCGGCGGCGGCGTACGACGTGCTCAGCGCGGACGAACTCGACGAACTGGTCGCCGGGCTCGAGCCGATCGCCGCCGCGGTATCGGCCGTCGACCACTGAACGTGTGCATCGGACGACGGCCACTACCCCCAGCACATACAGAAGGTGACTGTCGACCTCGATGCCCTCGGCGCCGCGGTTGAGGAAGTCACCCAACGCGTATCTCCGCATTCCGACGACCAGGTATTCGTTCGAGCCTTCTACGATCTATCTACCCCAGTCGCGCCCGGGCAATCCCAGGGCGTTCAATTCGAAGCATCGACCAGTGTCGCCATGGCCCTGCCGAACTGATGGCAAACCCACGCCACAATTAGTACGAACGCAATAAAACCAGCCGTGGCCAAAGTGTTCGACGGGTCGAAATGCATCTTCTCCAAATGTATCTTTGATGTAATTGGCTGCCTCATGAGGCCGTACCAGATCGCGCCGACGACGCTCGTACCTATGTCGATCCCTAGCAATAGATAACGAACGGCTTGCAGGTTTGCCGAGGAGATGGTTCGACCCCATACGGGTGAAGTTATCGCGAAGAGCGTCAGAGATGTGCCCACCACGACGGCTGCAAGATAGCCGATCACCGTTTTAGCCTGCAGGATGCCGACCATCGACTGAATTGATAGAAAGATGTCGATGATGCTAATCGCGAAACCCGGCAAGAGCCAGAAGACCGCCGACTTTGTTCCCATGCCACTGCTCATCTAAACGACTCCGCGAACAGATAGATTGACATCGCCACGGCGATGACTGTCGCTACGATTCCTACGGCAATTTGTATTCCATACTGCCTGATGAGGCCTGTCGGCGAGGAGATGTTCGGGTCGGCACCGGGCACCTCGGTCGTTTGATGCGTCGCCTGGGAGGCGCCGACCAACGGGCGATTTTCGGCGGAATGCCCGTCGGTCGACAACGTGAGCGGGCTTCCCTCGAATGGTTCAGTGAAGGCATTCTGAGGAGTGCCAGACTGCTTAGCGGCAAGATACCCCGCGATAACTCCAAGAAGGTGCGCCGATGCAGCCAGCTGCGCCGCGGTCCGGGACAGGTCAGCGACAAGATTTTGAAGGTCTTCTTGGGTAATGGTTTCAGGAGTTTGCCGACGATTGGAGATCAAGGGCGGTCGGCCGCTTCCCAATGGCTCGTTCGCCGTCATTGACAACCCCCTCTAGAGTGCAGGATTCACAGAGCCGCCTGTGTAAAGAAGGAGCCACACCAGGAATCCAATCACTACGACCAACGTCGCCAACTTAGCAACGTCGCTATTCGAAAACTTTCTCAACTTGGCTTTGTCGATCAGTATTTGAGCGCCCACGACTATCGTTGCTATAAGGGCGCAGCATGTCAGTAGATCTGCAATGAAGTTGACGATTTTCTGATTCACGACATCAGTTGCCTTGACGTGTAGGTCTCGCCCACTGTCGACCTGAGGCAAATCGACTTCGACTGACTGCTCATGTTTCGACGATGGTGGCCGCGGTGTTGCCGATGGAGCCCATTCGCACGCTCGTGGCAAGCGGGAGGCAGTCGGGCGGGGCGCCCGGCTTGGCCAGTCGTCGGGTTTTCTCACAGCGCACAGCGGCGACTCCGGATCCGGGGCTCACCAGGCTAAGCTTCATGCGCCATCCGTCCTGCCATTACATCGATTGGCCCACATTAGGCCCTGTCGATTGGGCTGGAAAGTACCTAATGTCATGCAAGATGCGAGCGGCACTCGCTTTCGCTCGGAAGGGAGACTGCGCGTCGGCCGCAGACTTGACCGAACAACGCCGACGCAGTAACCGTCCGGCACTCGCCAGGCCGGCCCCGCCAACCAACGATCGTGGCCACAGCACATACATTGAGCCATTCCGCGCAACGGGTTGAGTGCAGACTGTAACCAGTATGGTTTGTCCGAGTAGTGCTAAAAAAGCCCGAAGTCTTCGCGTGTGGGCTGAGAATGGCGCGGGATCCTGTATGAAGCT
>Ga0307515_10011935_pt1 | contig 16410 bp, 13 predicted proteins | sample 17_EM_MG_FD_194513 | JGI IMG/M metagenome (GOLD analysis project Ga0307515, IMG submission 194513) | Populus trichocarpa ectomycorrhiza microbial communities from riparian zone in the Pacific Northwest, United States - 17_EM | ecosystem: Host-associated > Plants > Roots > Unclassified | place...
GAGACGATGAATGCCGAGATCGGGCGCTATTCTGGGTCTGGGTGGACCCATTTCGTATTGCCTTGGTGTCCAATGCGCAGAAGGGTGTCATCCCGTCGTACTGTGTTGAATACACCGTTGTCTGCATCCACCTTCATTTCCTGCACCCGTCGGGATGGAATATCTTCTTTTTAATTCGCGGCAGGTGGAGACAAAGCACTCCGCGTTGAACGAGCAACGTCGTCTCCACCAGCGCCCGTTGTTTCCAAAACGGTTATTTGGTGCGTATCTATCGCGCTTGGTCCCCATTCCTCATCTTATCTATATGCCCCTCGACCGTCTATCTCGCTAACACTCGACCTCATAGCCCTTCCACCCTTGCCCAGGCGTCCGGCGCCCACACGAGCTCCATCGGCAGCACGAATGCTATCGCTCGCGAAGCTGACCATGCACCGACATGTGCGTATCGCCTTCCCCTTTGTCCATTTGGTTCACATAACATCACGTCTTCTCATTGCTCTTTTCCCGATGACGCCCTGACGTCCGATCTTTTACCTAGCTAATATCTTTCATAGATACCCATCATCTCCGTGGGCGCAGAGTGCTGGGGAGTAGGGGACGCCAGCGCCCCATTTGGATATATTGCCCACCGTGGGCGTAAAGGACTGTCTCAGGCACCGCTCGGGCACCTGGCTCTGTTAGACTCTCCGTTTAAAGGCCCTTATCCTTACTCTTGGGTCTCTTGGCAGAAGGACCTTCCGCACTCACCCCTTGTACGTTCTTCCTCAGATGGAGTCCCAGTCCTTTGTCCTCTGAACCGACACCTACTTAGATCTAGATATTCTCTATTACGATGCTCGAGAAACGCAAAGGTTATGGGGGCGGAGATGGCACCATCGACAATTGGTATGCACCGTCACTCCTCAAGGCCCTGATGGCGTTCGAGATTATCTGGTTCTATGTCGTTCTCTATATGATAACGGCCCTTATCAGAGTCAGGCGTAATGTACCATCACAACATCGGCAACCCTATAATTTGTTACTCTGCACTGCTTCACTCTTTGCCCTTGGGCTCATTGTGGATGCAGCTTACAACCGTATGAGAGATACGATGTTCGGAATTACCTATATTGCGTTCAGCTGTATCGTTGGTCCCCTCTCGGGACAGCCCAAAGCGCTCATCATAATGGCGGGGCTCTGGATCTTCCACAAACGTTCAAAGCTGGTCATATATGGCGGAGGGACCAAAGGGAATCCGTACGCTGGACAGACATGGAAGTTCGTTGTGGACTGGATCATTAGCGCCTCCATCCTCCTTTTTGTCGTTGTCTCGGTAATCGTGGGCGCGGTGGGGTACTCTCTTTACTATGACGATATCATCTATAGGTCCGAGTATTATCGGTTCACCGATGCTAAAAAGGTTTTGATATATATCGGAAACGCGTTCTACTTCATCCTTACCATCGTTTTCGTCTTTACGGGCTTCACACTCAGAAGCGCGTTCAAACGGCAAATGGGACGCCCTGATGTGGTACGTCGCTTCCCACTCATTTGGCATTCATCTCACACTCTACGCAGGTCACTTCTCAAATGCTAATTTGGGTCATGCCTTGGGTCATCATTCGTGCGCTCCACAGCCTGATTCACCTTATCACCTGGGGTGGTTTAGAGACCTATAGCCCTGAACTCGACCCCCTGGCTCTCGAGTTAGCGCAAATTATTGTGACCGGGGCATGCTGGTCTGGTGTGCTCTACGGCCTTGTTAGGACTGCTGCTGATCCAGGACCATGGAACTGGTCGCAGACGCAAATCCAGCAACCACAGATGGCCCCATCGCAACAAAGTAACGATGCACCTCTGGTCGGTTTACCACCTCAAGTACAATGGAGACAGGAGTATCCTTCACAAAGGCCCATATATCAGCCCGATACGACTCAACCCCCAACATCAAGCCGTGTGGCGCCTATCGAGGTTTAGTTTGTGAATGTGGACCTTGACAGATCATTCAGCTCCATTTCCAAACAGCACTCGCCCCACCTATTCCATCTGTATACAGATCTGGTTTATGTACTGCTAGTCTTGATATATGTTATGTTCAGACATTTTCAACGTGGGCTTTGCGGTGGTCTGGGGAAAACCAATCCTTTCTGCGGGAGACACCGCAAACTCTGCTGGTAGTAAACAGAATACTGGCACTTCTGCAGAATACGGTATCGTCAACTCTCACGGAGACTGTCGTGTCCCCTCGCTATCTCAACCTTCAGAAACTGAACCAATATCTTAATCAGTTTTACGCCAGTTCAGGAGTCCTAGCGTCATTGTCAGAACACGTACATGCGAGTCGTTCGCATCATCGGCGTCCGTCCTCCTAGCCATATAGAAAGCCGTTATCGTAAACATAATAAGTATGCGTCAAACGCCCTCAAAACCTGCAGAGATTTAATCGGGTACGACGTGTAGCGTGATCTGCTATGGCAGGATCGCGCTTCGATGGTGATGTAGAGGGATAGACCAGTGGAGTGGTGAGACAAGTGGCACGGACAAATACAGGTATCTGAACCTCGCGGCGCTGCTCCCATGTGGTTGCTTCACGGGCCCCAGGCAGCTAAGCATCGTTGAGACGGTCCGAGATAGATCTGGCCGGCAGACTTCTCCAATGAATCCAGAGTGTATTTCTCTCGCGCGCCTGATATTTTGGCCGGTCTCTATTGACGATTCAGGCCGGTCTGAGCATCAAGATCCGCGATGATGTTTAAAGTGTTTATTCTACGAAATGGCGTATGTACGACTACCGGTCGGTCTCAGCCCGCCTCATTCATCTCAGCGATGGGGGCCCAGAGCATTCGAGAGAAAATGATTGAAGCAGTAACAATCGCTCAAGCGTTCGATCTGTACATTTGTCATCTCGAAGGCAGGTTATCCCGCTCATATTTATTTATTGTTTCGCTTGCCCTCGAGGACGTCTTGCCTATACGCAAAACAGTGTCATACCACAATGTTTTGTCATAAGAGACGTACAACGCACAGAGTTCCAAGGTCGCTGTGCTTTGCCAATTAAAGCTCTGCCCATAAGGTGAATTAACCTCATTTCTACAAAGGCACCCTGAATGTCATTCCAGCTACATTTCAATTTTGGGGCACCCGATCCTACTTCAGGTTCATCCGCTTCGCTTCACGTTGCAGGTGGAGACAAAGCATCTGAGGTTTTGACGACGACCGACCCGATCACCCGTTGCCTGCGATAGCGCGCTTGGCCATCTACAACGACCACTTGAATTGCATTTTATTCTGCCGCTGGCTGTTCTGCCGCTGAGCCAGTAATTACGGCCCAACCACATCCTCAACTGACAACGACGGTGCTTCATCTTCTTGGGTCATCATATACTCCGTAAGCCGCGCTTGTTCGTCTAAAACGTTAGCTTTTCCATTGCCCAACGGCCTTGCCCACCCTTGCCACGACGGGTCTCGCTCTGGACAATTAATTGCGGTGTTCATGCTAACATACTCGCTCTTTATCTCTAGTGTATCGTGTATTATCGGGAATCTACAAAGACAATCTAGTCTCCAGAACATCGAGGGCACCTTCAGCAACATCCTGCACGGGCGTCCACTCGACCTCCATTCCGCGTATCAAACCCACCTCTCAACCCTTGCTATTTCTGCCTGAGGTTTTTCGATGCACCACATTCTCTCGCATGACGGGAACGACGAAGCAGGCAAAATTTTCAAACCGATATCTCTTCGCCTCTACAACAGTTACTGCTATCCTCTCTGCCCTCCTCCGTCACTACTTTCCACAGGGACAGACGAAAGGCATGTACCGACTATTACTCGGACAAGCGGTGCTGTCTCACCTAGGCGCAGTGAGCTGACCAGCTCTCTAGATCGGGTGCGTGCTGTCCTTTCCCTCTTTCCACTGCCAGAATAACCAGTCTTCGCAGTTCGCTCTCTTGTTACAACCTGATGATACGACACATACACATTCGTCTCTTCTCGTGTCATCTCTCAACGACACACAGACACTGGAACGGCGTGCTCCGTCATGGCATCTTGTGGGTTCTTCAATACCTCCTAGTTCCCCGTTCGTGGTTAACCTCCATGTAGTTACCTCTTCACTCTCCAGCTGCAGCCGTTTTCCGTTTTACCTTCGACCAGTTACACTCCGCTTCGATGCACTCATCTTTCGTCACCACTTGTCTCGTCTACGGCATACTACGCCACCGCGCACTCGACAACGAGACCAATCTACCACTCATCAGCTGACAGGAATATCCGCGATAATGGCCCTACTTGCTCACTCTTACTCTCGCCCACGATGATCAGGTCGGACCTCTCCGCACCCCCGACGTTCCAGCAACTTTCTGGGACCTCGTACCCTCCTTCTCGGCGATCCCGTCCCCATTTTCACTGCGCTCCTCGTCCTACTCGTCGAAGACGAATCGAACGATAGCAGGGTGCTTGGCGAGCAGTAGTTGCAGCTCACTAGCTATCAACGGAGGTTCGTCGGCCTGAGTGAGAAGGAGCGCGAATGGTCATGCGTTCGCAATCGGGCTACTAGGGCCATTCACACGTCCAGAGAAGCGTCACGGGCTCCCCCAGCTTCGGTCAACGTTACCGCCCAGCCCAGCCACCACCAGCGCCTGGTGCTTCCAAATGGTTATTTGGTGCGCATCTATCACGCTTGGTCCCCATTCCTCATCTAACTGTATATCTAGCTGGTGCTCTACCTCATAGCCCTACCACCCTTCCCTACGGGTCCATCACCCACACACCCACACAAACCTCATCCGCAGCACTCATGCTATCTATCGCGAAGCTGGGCATGCACCGACGCGTATAGCCTTCTTTCGTTTCCCATTTGTCAACTTGGCTTCCGTCACATCACGCCTTCTCATTGCTCTTTTCCCCATGACGCTCTGAATCCACCTTCAGCATTGTCACCATCGCGCCACGTTGACACGCATTCGTCGCCAGCATCGCTCTGTCAACCCCCAGCCATCATTGTTCCTCTTCCTCCAAACACCACCCGCGGTCCATTATTATTTGTCCACAACACACGACGGGATCAAGCTACTCGCCGAGCGCGTCAAGCGCGTACACAACCCCAGCGATACGCAGCGCAACAGCAACCCCAACCCAGTCAGCCTTGTTTGCGTGCGCCGTCGTGGGCCACGACAACTCTACAGTCACCTCGAAGTGGACACCCTACGCTCGCCTAATATTTATTGGTCGTCAGAGGTATGGGGAAGAAGTGAAGGCAGACACTATGCTACACGGTGTAAGTCTGGAGGATATCCGTACCACCCACCATTCGGGCGATAGCAAGGTGCTTGGCGAGCAGCAGTCGCAACTCACCAGCTACCAACAACGGTTCATCATCCTGAGAAGGACCGCAAATCGTCCATGCGTTCGCAATGGAGCCACTGTGGCTATTCACCCATTGGAGGACGACCAACCTAACGCGGAGAGAGCCGGGGATGAAACCGTAAAGTATATGAAGGCAAACACGTCGTGCAATATATATAAAATGAGAATCAAACAGCAAAAACGTGTGATGGGTCATCTCCCTCAACATAGAGGAGCGTCATGAGTTTCCAGCTTCAGTACCCGTTACTGCCCAGCCCGCCATTAGTATTTCAAGTGCGTATCTATTGCGCTTGATCCCTCTTCCTTATCGTATTTGTGTGCTCCTCGACCTCAGAGCCTTACCTACTCGACCTCAAAGCCCGCCTACAAGTCCATAACCCACACAAACCTCATCGGCTGCACACATGCCATCTATGACGAAGCTGATCGTGCACCGACATGTGCACATCGGCTTCTTTCGCTTCCGATTTGTCCACTTGGCTCACACGCTCTCATTGCTTTCTGTCTCGTCCCGAGGGTGCTCTGAATCTACCTTGCATTACCGCCTCCGCCATGCGCTCGCGTCGACACGCATTTGTCGCCGGTGTTGCTGTGTCAAGCTCCGGCCATTATTTTCCCTCTCTCTGCAAAGACCGCCCGCTGCCCTCTATTAATTGTCTACGACGGACGACGAGACCAAGCTACTCGCTGAGCATGTTGAGTACGTGTAAACGCCAGCAACTCGTAGCGCAACAACAACCCAACCAAAGTCACAGCCCGCCAGCACCACTTCGGACGCCGCTACGACTATGACCACATCACGTAATGCTCGGCCGTTGTCATGGACTTGTTCCCTTTGGTCATCGTGAGCCACGATGACTCCACAATCACCTCGAATAGATACCCTACACTCACTCGCCGTTTGTCGATCAACAGAAGTATGGGGACGACGCCAAGCCCGACTCTTTGCTATACGATTTAATACGGACGATGTCCGTACCCACCGCGAATACTTCCAACCCGATTCACGTCCTTCCTACCGCCAGTCCTCGTCCGCCCGTCCGCTTGTTTATATACTCTATATATTGCCTACGAATGAGCTATACATCCCGTCGTGTTTCCTAGCTCTGCTCGCCATTGACAGACGTGCAGGCAGGTGCGGTGCGACATTTTCATATATATCTCCTGTTGGATCCCGATGTGGCACTTCGTCTGCTTACCTGTTTCTATGCGGCTAGGCTCGACTTATCTTCGTTTCATGTCCTGATATTAGTTTGTCATTTTATTGCTCCTCTTCTTGTTGCTCATGGGTCCCTGGGCCCCCTAGATGATCAGTCCTGAGAGCTATAATCTGTCACCTGCCTAGCGTTCACGTCCACTTGCCATATGATCTAGTTAGCTTCCTTTTGTTATTATAACGCTCAAATCTATGTGCCTGGGGCATGCTTGTCTTTTCATTTATGGAGATAGTACGTAAGGGTACGGGTCGATCTGTCCAAGAATTGGCTGTGAATAGTTGGGCACTTATTAACTATAATAGAGTGCTGAAATTCTTCTTTAAAGTCAAAAGAAAATACCGGTCAATCCAAATGAGAGCAAAATGTAGTATTACACAGAGTGCCCCTGATTCACACACATGCCCTGACTGTCATCTTTATCCCTTCCTTGGTGACTGTGAACGTTTCCCACCATTGCTCATAAGATTGTTGGTCTGCAACTGTCTGGCCGAAGAAGTGGGATGCTTCTGAGAAAGAATTAAACAGGATTTCCACTTCCGCTCTCCTGATATCTCGCCATACTCCCTCCTCCAATGCCTCACAAAAGACAAAATGAATCAAGGAATCCATTCCCGAACCCTGGGGAACGCAAATATAAAGGTTTTGCAAACAGGAAAGGGTGAATACGAAATCATGTAGTGAGTTGAGAGCTGTCAAATTAAAGGCAGTCCGCACTAAAATGTGCCGCCAGCGAAAATTTTGGACATTTGAACAGGAGAGGAAGCGGAGATAGTCTATTGGACAGTTTTCGCACCTCAATGTTGTGCAGACAGGCAGCTCCACCTGCAGCCCCTCATACTTTGACAGGGTCTCGGGTTCGTCTGATAGTTGAATAAACTTGAATTCTCTCAGGGCCTTGAAGGTCCTCCCAAGCATCCAGGAGAACATTGAAAGACGCAGTGTAAGCCACTGGAGAGTGTGAGTTAATGGCAAGTCAAGGTTCAAAGGATATTCTGGAATGGATCCATGCTGAATTTCCAACCTCTTGATTTGTTCTAAGTTTGGCAAAGTAAGAATTTCATCATTACGATCGCAGATGAATTCAAGCTGCTGGAGCAGGCTAAAGAGGAGAGTGGAATGGTCCCGGAATAATGGAGTAGCAGAATCGTGAATGACCAGATGTCGTGTGACTATTCCCATAACAATCATTGCGTCATATTCGTTACTTGACATTTCAAGATGCTTATCTAGATAGCCAGTGGAAATGTAATCACCAGGAATGTCATTCCTGGTCCCTCTCCTTTCCCATACTTTCAAACGCTCTAATGGAGGAGTCAAATATGACCTAGTCCATCCAACAAGTTTAAGGAATGGTAAATTATCAAGGCGCTCAGACTGAGAAAAGCCTTTGGGACACTGTATGCCCAGGTATTTCAGGTGGGGGAGGGTATTGGCATTCCAGGTTTGAGAGGAGCACCATTGCGTCAACTTCTGATGATCAAAAGGCCATCTATTCCATGCGGGCCATTCCTCTGTGGATGGTTTGGCAGCCAGTGACTCAAGGAAGCATCGCCAGGAGGGCGAGGGATTGGCAATAGATAAAAGCAATTCCTGTAGAGGGGCTAAACACCTCAGCACATTGATTAAGACTTGTTCACTACACTGAAATGTGAGATGGAGAGTAGTAAGGTTGGAAATCATCCTATTTACTCTGCATAGATGGTGTAGATGCTGATAGACCCTCTTCTCATTGCAGTCATGAGATCTGAGTTCCAGAGCTCTCACTTCGGGAACATTGAAATATTGAGCTGTCGTCATTGGATAACCATGATAGGCAAATTTCTTGCAGGATGGAAATTGGACCCCATACTGCTGAAGTACCTCCATATCACGAGGAAGGAGGATTGCACACTCCTCAAGACATGGGAATTGTCTCCCAGCCAACCATTGAACTGAACAGGCTCTGAGCTGCAACTTCCGAAGAGTGGAGAGGAGAGGCAGATTGGTGGTGGGCTCATAGAATGGGAGACGAAGACGACACGCCCCAAAAATCTGGAGCTGGGTAAATGTAGGCAGAAGCTCAAATGGCTCATCAATATTTCTGCCATTGACAATAAGCACTGTGAGATTCTTCAAAACAGGAAACCAATGGGGTTGGAGAAAGTGGGTGCTGGCAAATGAAGAATGGAGTCTCAGCTCGCAGAGTGGAGCTTCAGATGGAACAAGGTTGAGTAAATGAGCAAATGAGGGAGAGTGAACACATCTGGCTGCTATATGTAGCACTTTCAGCCTTTTCATTGGGCTGGCGTCCTGAACGCCAAGCTGACGACCCCAGTCCTCATCAGGAAACGAGGAAATAGTGAGCTCGTTCCACTGGGTGGTGCTTGTAAGAGCATTCTGGAGTGCAGCATACCTCGGAAGCCAAGATGGGATCAGGGAAACTTTCTGGGGGTCGATGATAACCTTTTTCGGGTATGCCCTCTGCAGCCAAGTAACGACCTGTGCCATCTCAGTCCAGGCCCCAACCCTCAAGGTGGCCCATAGATGAGCCATTGTGGTGATAACGGACCTCCAATAGCGACATACAGAAGCCAATTGGCCAGATTTCATTCGATTCGATTCAATGCTATATAGGAAGATCTCTCGCAGAAGTTCCATAGGAAGGTAGGTATTAATGGTTTTACCGTTAGGCAGGATCTGAGGCATGCGTCGCTCAGCACGTCGAGCAACGGTCAAGTGCGGAATGCTGTGGTAAATGGCAGACATATCCTGAACTCAGGCAGGCTATTTTTCGAGTGAGACGACAGGAGGGACGCGGTTTGAACAGAAGAGATTGGTGCCGAGGTGCCAAAAGCAATTGAGACTGGAGCGATGACTCAAGCGCGACGTGTAGTTTTTCAAGAGCGAAATAGTCGATGGCTGAGGGACCGAGCAGTGTGGTGGTGAGACAAGCAGCGCAGACGTAGTTGACGAATATGGGATTCCCTCCCTCCTGGTGCTGCTTTCTCACGCCTCGGCTCCTCGGCTACGGTTGCCTCGCCGGCTATAGACGCCAAGGTGGCCCAAGGTCGGCTAACTGCTCCGATAAATCTAACCCGGACCGGCGCTGCATCAAATGGATACGTCTTCGGACGGGGATACGCGATAGCGTTCGAAGTGTATATTCTACAGAATAAAGTATGTGCGGCTACCACCGTCGATGGGGTGCCTAAGTCGGTCTCCCCCAGCCTCTTTCCTCTTGAGGGCCACAGAACAGAAAGTGAAATGATTTGGCACCTTTCGGCAGCCTTGAGGGTCATGTAGCAAGCGGCAAGACACGACGACGGGCTTTCGAAAGCAGTAGGACATCCTCTGCTGTTTTGAGTGGTATGTCCGCTGTCGTCACTCTTACAGCTGCAGGTGGAGACAAAGCGCTCGAGATTTCAACGAACAACATCCACCCAATATATATTTCTTACCTAAGATGGCGCCTTAATCACCTACTACGACCACCTGAACCGCACTTCGCAGCTGCCACTCATCCAGCAAGGATCCCACCACATCCACGCCGACAGCGACGACGACAAGGTCATCTCGCAATTATTCGCCTAAGAACTTCTTCATATTAATATAAATCGACATTGTATACCTCGAAAGCCGTGCTGGTTCGACTAAGACGCTCGCTTTTCCATTGCCCAACGACCTGCCCACCCTTGCGGAGAGATAGGATCGTGTTGTGGCTCGCTCGTTCTGGACAAATACAGCATCCATGCTAAAATACTCCCTCCTCACCTCTAGTGCGTCGTGTCTTATCGGAAATCCACACAGACAATCGAGTCTCCGACATCATCAAAAGCACCTCCAATGGCCGACATCCCTTCCACGTATCAAAGCCACTTCTCGACCCTCGCTACTTCTGCACGCGGTTATTTGATGCTACTTGCAAGACCCATTCCCTCGCACTTGAACGGAACGACTCGCGGACAACCTGCAAACCCGAAATCTCCATCCACCATCTCCGCCTTTACAACCTCTACTAATATCCTCTGTATCGATCTCTTTCTGGCCTCTACAATTGTTGCCTCATCAACATGCTAGGCTGTCTTGTACGAGACCACGGCAGTTCACTCGTGATGATATTCTCGAGCCTTATATCATGACGCACCCGAACACGCGTCCTGCCGTGAGAGACCCGTGATGCTGAGTCGCAGGTCCTCGCTATTCCGGAACGCCGTACGTAGGTTCTGTCGTCTCATTCATCGCAAGGTTGCATCCCATTGGCTCCCACTCTGAGCTGAAATTTTATTTAGACAGTGGATACTGTTAAGGTTGACTCCATCCGAGAGGCCCCACCACAGCCACACCTGTCAACCTGTCAAAAAACCCAGCCTCAAGCCTTCAAATTCTGGGTCCGGAATATTTTTTTTGTATCTGTAGCTAGTTTCGTCTTTCAATAAAATCATCAATAAAATTATCAATTATAACTCTGTTCAGACGCGTGTTCTGGCCCCCCGAAGAGTATTTATTATAATTCTGTTCAGCCGCGTGCTTTAAAAACAAAGCAAGCTCGATACAAAGCAAGGGCCACAAAGCAAGAGCTACAAAGCAAGAGACCTGACAGGCTAATCAAATTTTTGGTCCGGGCAAAATGAAAACTCCCCAAAGGGCCATTCTCGCCTAAAAAAACCCTTCGGCCGAGAAACAAAGTTTTCAACAATGGGGCCCAAATGACGGCGGCGGGCATGATTTGGAAGGAAGTAAACTATGTATATTAATTATTTACATGCTTTACATCAGTTGTTCTAACTACATGGTGTGGGCTCGGCGAGGTATTGGCCCACCTGTCAAGGTTGGTGGCTGTGGTCGGGCCTCTCGGATGGAGTCAACCTTATACTCTGCCGTTCCTCGCCAATTGCAGCCACATTTCTGACAAATACGTGCAACCCTCGTCGTCGCGATATCCTCAGCAGCGAACTATCTTCCCTATCGGCCCAAAGCCTTTTCCTTCAATACATGCCAGATCCACCACTTTAGGGACCCACGAACATGTATGGCTGGCGATCATCCTCTGCACTCGATACACCAACTCGATATACCCCATCCACTATATCATGCAACATCTCCATACTCCATTTTCTTACGTATGAGTCCATGCGTTCCGCTTCGGGCGCAAGCCGGTGACCACTCACAACTGACTCGGAAATGGAGATCGAGTCTTTGTTCCGCTAGTCCTACTCTCGCTGGTGTATTCAGTGTAGAATAGTTTCGAAACTAGATCTCGCATGGGAAATCGATGACACGGGCATCTGGAGCGGCTGATTGCTTCAGTGGTTCTTTGGAGGTTGGTAAGATGAGCTAGGGACAGTGATTTCCATCGTGTACGGTATATGATCTCTCTTTCATCTCATTGCTTCCGTTGCGCGGTTGCGCGGTACGTTACTCGCACAAACTGGAAAATGTACAACTAACCATTTGAACAAGGTTTTTCTTTTCTCTCCCTTTCCCGGTACCTACCGTGGAGAGGTGGTCGGCCATGTGCTGGTTCAAGCTCCCCTATCTAGACAACCAGCTCGCTACGCCACTGCGCTCAACGACAACACCATTCTTCCACTTTTCAGTCGACAAGGATCTCCTCGACAACGGCCCTACTTACTCATTCTCACTCTCGCCCATGACGATCAAGTCGAGCCTACTTCCGCCCCTTGTTTGTTGCGACTTTCTCCGACCTCGTACCCTTTCTCTGCGTCGGTTGTCTCGCCCTCCTCTTCACCGTGTTATTCGTCCTACTCATTGAAGATCATTCAAGCGCCAGCAAGGCGCTTGGTGAACAGCTGGCGCAATTCGCCAGCCACCAACGGCGGTTCGTCGGCTTGAGTGAGATGGAGCGCGAGTGGGCCATGCGTTTCGCACTCGAGCTACCATGGCTATTCTCCCATCCCAACGAACGTCGGGGGTTCCCCAGCTTCGGTCAATGTTACTGCCAAGTCCAATCACCCCAGCGCAGTTTTCATATCGACGGTGTTTCCAAAAGGTTATTTGGTGCGCATCTATGGTCCCTATTCCTCATTTTATCTATGTTCTCCTCGACCGTCCATCTCGCTGACATTCGACCTCATAGCCTACCACCCTCGCCTACGAGTCCGCCACCCGCAAAAGCACAAGCATCAGCACTCATGCTATCTATCTCGAAGCTAATCATGCACCGACATGTGTGTATCGCCTTCTTTCGTTTCCCATTCGTCAACTTGGCTCACATAACATATCGCGTTCTCATTGCCGTTTTTCCCAATGATGCCCTCATATCGCCTCCGCTGTACCTACGTCGACACGTAATCGTCGCAGGTATCCCTGTGTCAACCTCTGGCCATCACTCTTCCTCTTCTTCCAAACACCACCGGCGTTCCATTATTATTTGTCCACGACAGACGATAGGGCCAAGCTACTTGCTAATCACACCAGGCACGTGCACAATGCCAGCGATTCGAAGCGCAACAGCAACCCCAACCCTAGTCACATTCACCAGCACCATTTAGAACGCTGCTACGACTATAATCCCATCAGGTGTCACTCAACCGTCGTCATGTCCTTGTTCGAGTACGCCGCCGTGAGCCACGACCACTCTACAGTCACCTCGAAATAGACACCCTACGCTCGCTGGATATGTATCGGTTGCCAGAAGTATGGGGACGAATGAAGGCGGACACTATGCTACACGGTGTAAATGCGGGGGATGTCCATACGACCCACCACGAACCCGATTCACGTTTTCCTACCGACACCCCCTCGTCCGCCTGTCCGCCTGTGTATATATACTGTCTGCCTACGAACGACCCGTTCATCCTCCTGTCCTTCCCAGTTTTGCTCATCGTTGACGGACACTCAGAATGTCCTCTTTGAACACTCGGTCTGCATACCTGTGACTATGCGGCTGGGCTCGTCTTATACTCCCTACATGTCCTAATGCCAATGTGTCATTTTATGCTCCTCTTCTTGTCGCTCATGGCTCCCTTTCCCCCTTGATGATCAGTCCTGAACGCTGGAAGTTGCCACTCGTACAGCGTTCACCTTCCTTTTCTATGAAATTTAGTTAGTTTCTCTTTTGTCATCCTTGATAGGTACAATGCTCCCAGTTTTGTTATGACCTACGGCTGAGCTAGGTCATGCTTGAAGTCGATGGTTTGAAAGGTCGATTTGTCCATGAATTGGCTGCAAATAGCTGGAAGCTCATAACATATTATAGGGTGTGCATAAAATCCTCTTAAAAGTCAGATGAAAATACCGAAAAATCCAACTGATATGAAAGCAAAATGTAGTATTAGAGCGGAACGGCAAAGAGTGTTCCTGGTCTACCCTTTGTACAAGCCCGTTCACATGCATGCTCTGACCATCACCTTCCACTCTTCCTTGGTTACTGTGAACGATTTCCACCATCTCTCACAACGTTGCTGGTGTCCAACCGTCTGGTCGAACAAGTTAGATGTTTCTGAGAAAACATTAAACAGGATCTTCACTTCCATACTCCTGATATCTCGCCATACTCCGTGTTCCGATGCCCCACAAAAGACAAAATCTATCAAGGAATCTATCCCCGAACCCTGGGGAACGGAAATATCAAGGTGTTGCAAACAGGAAAGATTGAACAAGGAATCGTGGAATGAATTGAACGCTGCCAAATCAAAGGTGGTCTGCAATGAGCGTTGGTACCAGCGAAGGATTTGGACATTTGAACAGGAGAGGAGGCGGAGATTGGACAGCGAAATAACTCCAATGTTGTGCAGGCAGGCAGGTCCACCTGCAACCCCTCATGCCCAGAATGGTTCTCGAGTTCGTCTGGGGGCTGGCGAACCCTAAACTCTCTCAGGGCCTTGGAGGTCCTCCCGCGCATCCAGGAAGATGTTGAAAATTTCAGTGCAAGCGACTGGAGAGTATGAGTCAATGGCAAGTCAACGTTCAAGGCGCGGGATATTCCGGAATGAATCCACGCGAAATGTTCAGCCTCTCGATTTGTTCCAGGTACTGTAAAACTTTTAATTACAGCAACGCATCACGTCACGCGCACAGGTTTCGTTTCTTCCAGACATGAAACGTCACGTCACATTGTACCTCTGTGGTTTCTTGTGTCGAGATTTGTGATGCACGGCTTTGCTCCCAAGAGAAAGGCCAAAAAGTGTTTATATTACAATTTCCGATGGAAAAGCCAGAATCGGAGATGGTATCAACTTCTTTGATGCTCTCTTGAGAGGTATTTGCATGGGGTTTCTGGAAGGGGGCAGGCAACAAAAGAGGGGGATGAAGTTGACGCTTCTGCAGGAGTGCTGTGGTCATTAGAAGTAGTAGAAGCAACAAATGAAGGCATACCCGCTTCATTGTCGGCTTCTTTGCCACCTTGAGTTGTGGACAATGTGCACGAGAATGACGTGCAATGTCGCTGTGTTGTTTTTCAATAGTATGGACAGCTTTTTGTTCCGCTGTGACCTTCTGAAGTGCTACCATCGCTTGTTTATGGTTACACAGCTTCGCCCATGCCAATTGGTCCTGTTGAGTGATTTGCTAACAGTAAAAAGGCATTTATAAGTGATTGAGGCATGATAAATTGTACAAATCGTGTCCTGAGATTTTTTGCGCCATTTATAGACAAGGTTTAATTCTACCATAGGCCAAGGGCATCAATTCCTAAAACATCGAGGATGTCGCAAAGCCAAAATCTGGCACAAACTACTATAAAAAACCTTCGACACTTTTTTGTACACCGTCCCGTTTTGGTTTCTTCCCCCCTCCGTTTCCTCCATCACGCATCACAACCCCTACAGTACTTCACCACCTTCCGTGCCACTTAAGAAGATCACACTATAGCGCTCCATGTACATAGCATAAATTGTTTATATTATATTCCTCATGTAGTATGGACTTATATGAGTGGACCGTGAGCCATAGAAGGCAGGTGGTGAACTGTCAGAGCTGTCAGAGGCGATGCCATTTTCGGGCCACTTCCGAGGCCCACCACCCAACGTGCCACCCAGTGCCAGCACTGAACAAGAGAAGGAAAAAATCGGGAAAAATCATACATAGTATTTCATGAATATATAGCGATTTTTGGTTACAAATTTGAGTCAGGAAACATCGTCAAAGTCCAAGTCCTCACAGTAATTCTTGCGTACAACACCTCGGCGAGGGCGTGCAGCTTGTGTAGACACCAAGACTGGCCCCTCTAAAGCGTCAGTAACCCCATGTCTCTTCGTCACATGGTGCTTCCTTGTCCGCTTCATTGGTTTGGTGGCCAATTGAGCTGGAGCAGCCTCTGATTGCTGCAATCCAGCATGGGCATGATCCCCATCAGTATCCTCTCCACCCCTATCACCTTCAGTATCATTGGCTGCAGTTCGATTCGCTTTGAGTGCCTTCTTCATTGCTCTGGCTGCCTGATTTGCTTCTTGCTTCGCCTTCTTCATTTTGGTGGCATTCTCGATCTCCTTTACCACCTCAATGAAGACAGGATCTGTTGCAATAGTTGTCAGTGTGGTGAGAGAGCCCTGCCTGTTGGTACGCTGCTCCTTCTGGTAAATCTGCCCCTGTAACCGACTGATTACCATCCCATCCAGCCCGATCTGTATCCGTTGTGCCTTGAGTACATCAACCAGGTTGTGTGAGTGGTTGAGTAGCGATTTGGTGTAAGCCCGTAGTTCATCAGGTGAAAGTGCTGCCAAATCCGGTTCGGCAGAGGCATTTGTGGAATTGCTGGGTATGGAAGGTGGATGTAGAGCTGTATCAGGAGGTGTGTCGAAAATATCAAAGCGATCGGCTGAGGTTATGGGTCGATCTGAGACCAGCCAGTGTGCATGTGTACCAGCCAGTAGGTCTCTGGCACTTGTTGCTGGCACAGAACCACTGG
>Ga0307515_10011936_pt1 | contig 16410 bp, 15 predicted proteins | sample 17_EM_MG_FD_194513 | JGI IMG/M metagenome (GOLD analysis project Ga0307515, IMG submission 194513) | Populus trichocarpa ectomycorrhiza microbial communities from riparian zone in the Pacific Northwest, United States - 17_EM | ecosystem: Host-associated > Plants > Roots > Unclassified | place...
AGCGGGATGTGAGCGCGGGCACCAAATGTTCCCAGATTGATTCGGCCAACATGGAGGTCCAACACACAGGCTGAAAAGGTGTCAATGACCATCAATGCAATGGAAAGAAGGAGGAGTAGGGGACACAAGAAAAAGTAGGTCAGAATGGATCAATATGTTTTCACCAGGTTCTATATGTTGCTTGACTAAGAATGTCACATAGAGAATCAGTATGGGAAAATAGTGAGCAGTCACATGTGAATATTTGTTGATAATCAGCAGTGCAGCAGGCGAAATGTATCAATCAGCAAGATATATAAATTTTGATAGAATGCGAGTGACCCGTGCAAGAAGATTACTAGGCTCGGCTTTGCCAAATGGCCAAGTCTTGATCGGGCAGGAAGGCAACTAATACGTCCAAATAGTGATGCACACAGTGACTGATGGCAGCGGACTTTGACTAGACAATACATTAAAATGAGCATCAATGGAGCATTAATGATTAGTGGTCTGCTAAGTCACGTGATTAACAAGTGATTTGGTCATCGTTATACATAATCCATGTTTTGGCGGCCTCTATAGGCAAAAGAGTAAGCGACATGCTCCCTGTCCAATCTTGACAATGAGCCTCAACGGAGCATCAACAATTTTTGGTGGGTAATCTATGTGGCGCTTGATTGCAGACATCTATAAACACGGAGATGGCAGCCATTATAACCAGACAAGCAGGAGATATTCCCATGACAGCTTCCCGGACAATAAAAACTTCATTCTTAATTGAAGCTGCAACTCAGTATGTATCAGCGTTTGGGCCTATAAAACCGGTTGACACTTTGTATATAGACAATCACGGCCTCATCGTGCTTTGATTAACCATGATGCAAGGCCACAAATCGTTGACACTCCTTTAACGCTCATTTTCAACATGGGGCAAGGAGCATGTCGCTTTATCTATTGCCTATAAAGAGGGCCAATACTTTGATTATGTCTAACAATAACCAATTCACTCTGTAATTACCTGACTTACGAGACCAAAAATCGTTGACCCTCCATTGACACTCAGTCTCATGATGGGGCAGGGAGTGTGTCACTGTCTCTTTGGCCTATAAAGGCAGCCAATACTTCGATTATGTGTGACACTGACCAAGTCACTTTTTAACTATTTGACTTACAAAACCAACAATCATTGACGCTCCGTTGACGCTCCATTGATGCTCATTTTGAGGAGATAGTAGCGATGTCATCGCTCACATTTATACCTATACAGGCAACCAATACTTCATTATGCATTAGAGCGACCAAGTCTCTGATTGTTAACCTGACTTACAAGACCAAAAATCATTGACGCTCTGTTGACACTCATTTTCAGAACGGTGCATGGCGCAGGTCGCTTTCTGTTTTGACTCTAGGGGCAGCTTATACCTCATTTGTGCATATCTGCAACCAATCGCCACTCAGAATACCCAAGATACAGGATGAAAAGTCGTTGACGCTCCGTTGACTCTCATTTTCAGGAATGCGAAGGGTGCGTGTGTCTCTTTTTCTTGAATAGAAAGGCGGCCAAAGCATCACAAATGGACAATGATGCACCAAAGTCAAAATGTTGCAATTAACAGTAGAATATCTGAGTGTGACCATAAATAGAAAAACCTGACAACCTGAACCGGTGATTGGAACTGCTGGGTCTAGCCAAACCCGGCAAAACCCACCATTTGATGGGTACGTGGCCAGCTGTCGCCTGCCAAGAAGCTGAGGGTCACATATTTGGATCGGTCTGGAACCGAACTGACCCGTTTTTGCAGTCCAACCCCAGACCACTGGTAGGTTACCCGGACCCATTGCTAACACTAATTGTCCCTCCTCACAATGCATGGAACTAGTTGCTCATTCTCTTCCCTGAACTAGATAATATTACTCCAATTGAAATCTTCTATGTCTTTCTTTCCAACTCCATCATGGGACAGCTTTGAGCCAACACCAATTCCTATGCCCAGCAGCAGCTTCTTGGGTCAGAAAAGGATTGGTAGCATTCCTGGCAGCCAGTTACTACTCTGGAGCTTCATCTCAGGCTGGCAATTCAAATTCATATGTGTCTTATGGCAGTGCCTCCTCAGCAGTACTGAATGAAAAATGCAGTTTACCTTTCCAAAGATGGATTACCACTGGTAGTCTACCTTAGTAAGGCTCACTTTCAGGAGATTCACCAATTGTTTCAAGTTTCTCCATGTAAATCCCCAACTGAAACTCTTGAATACTTTTCTGTATGGGTATTCAATAGTGGATATTCTGCTGAAGCAGCTGTGGTATTTCTTGCAGTAGTACCAAGTACCTCGCAGCAATGATATTATTGAGTTATGGGGGTTCTTAGATCCCAAGATTCAATACAACATTTATTCAGAGTAAGTACAGCCGTCAATCTAATCCCTCATCTTATCCCAAGACTCAACCTCGTATCTAGTACCACTAGTAAGAGCTCACCAATCATCCTTGTCCGTCCAAGGTCACTCTTCTGAAAACTCTTTGTCGGTTAATAACCCTGTAGTGATGTATTAGTGTACATCCTAGTGGATACCTTTGATAATCGCCAAGTACGAAAATATGCGGGAGATGTGGGTTTGACCCCGCTTGCTGTAGTAGAAAATAAGATTGCCGAAAGTTCTGATGACCGGTTGATGTGTGTACTGACATAGGGTCAACCTCTGGGAACGCATATAAGGAATATTCACGAAGGTGATATAACAACGTAATGGTGAATGGTTTGTAGATAGAATTCTGTTTGATATTTTAAGGTGTTCTTCGCCGGTAATGTCTGACTGTGGATTGCTGCTAGAGCTTTGTTCTCCTCATTGTTGGGGACAATGTGAGTTGTTATATAGTCGGATCCTCACGTCAAGCGTGCCTTCGGATTACCACCATGGGACATAGTGTGCCTGATAGCTTATCGCCGAGATCAACTTAAGTGACTCATTGATAGTGCCATGAATTCCCTCCAGGTTGTCGTGTTCATGCATGAGTGGTTTCGAGGCATTATGCCCCCACTATGGGCCATCCCCATGATATGATATCAAACGCACTACTATGACAAGTCATAACTTCATCTGAATTATCTTGCTTCCGATTTGTGCAGTAGTTGGAACATCTGACAACTTATAGTTTTATCAGAGCTTATCGCAATATATTTTCATAGCTCTTCGCTATTAATTGCCTCACTTTGAATTTGGCTATTCCGCATTGCATCAGAGATTTCATTGGCAACTAACCTATACTCTGCCAACGTAGATTATGACATGTCAACCTTGTATTACTTACAAGTATCATGTTGCAAATGCATCTGACTCAACTCAATAAGCAGGTTTTGCTTCAGGCCACTTATCTCAAGCCAGTGCCATTAATCCCTCGGACACCACTTGCTTAGGCCTCAACCTTCTGTAGACTGAGGAGTGCCACAATGTGTTCCCAGCACTAAGTGCATGGGCTAGAAGATCCCTCTTTGTTGCATCTTGCGTTACGTCTGCTGCACATGTAATTCTGTGTAAGCGCAACTTAACTGTGTGTTGCCCCACTAGATAAGATATAGTTGGTGTGGCCAATGATCATGCACACTGCTGAAGACTGTTCACATCCCAGTAATAGCAACACAATTGCATCATCATCAGGGAATCTGCTAGTGCCAGTGTGCTCATCACTATTTGATCAACATGCAGCTCAAATGTAATCCCACTAAAGACCACTGGACTGACAACCATGATGTTGTTACGCAAGTAGGTATTTTGCATATTCGTCACATTTTACCATGATTATCGCATGTACTTGCTGCAATCCATTCATGTATCATTACTGCTGCTAAGAGAGAACCCCTAACATATTGATCAAGTCATGATTCTATTCACAGGCAAGTTTATTCTCATTGCAATGATTCCAAACAAGCCAAATAGTCAAGAATATAAATCTTCTGTATGGCAGAAAATGGCTATGTCTGACACTTCCACCCATCACACAGTGCAGTAGAAAGGGATCCTGGTGATATAGAATCCTATCTGGTACTGCTCACAGATACTGCAAACATGGTTGACCACTGGATTGAATGTTTACACCAGTGACATCGGAAGCTTTCTGGCACTTTATACATGTACAACGTCTTGAGAATACAATCTCTGCTGGCAGAGCCCTGTAGAATTGGAATAGGAACATGTAGCATATGAAGGAAGGAGTTCTGAGAGTTTCCTATGGAGGTAAAAGTTTGAAAGAATGCCAAATTGCCCTATTATTTTGGAAGTGGAGTTGTTACTAATGGGGTTGCAACCTTGCTGTGGATGGACAGTTCTCCTGTTACAATGATGTCTACAGTCCACCCACGAAGTGGTGAGGATTCACTGGTACTGAGAAAGAGAAAGCACATCAGCAAAAACTAAATCTCCTTCATTAAATTCATTTAGTTTATTGTACCCACAAACTCAAAAAAATGAAATCAAGGTTTCCCTGAAATATGGCATTGCTTGACTGTTGCAGAGTGTTCTTTGAGTCGTCAGAATGCTGTTTTCAAGCGTCACGACCAGTGTACCCACGCTTGCGAATGTGACAACGAGCACTTGACGAACGGTTCCCATTTCCTTTGCCAATATCACAGATCATCTCTCAGCATACTCCTACGTCGCCCAATTCGATTATTCCTCGCGATGATGATAGTATTCGCTCCATACATTTAATGAAGCATGTATTTCTTGTTTTTAAAGACCCTCCTGGCTTAATTTGACCAATGATAGTTACCATGCAGAAGTGGTTCAGGATATTTAATTTGTTGATATGAGATTGTCAGTAGCTTGCAGTTTGTCGTGGGAGGGTTATGCATCGTCGCAATTATGATTTAACGTGTTTGAGATCAGACTTCAGTAAACCATCAGTTCTATTACATTTACTACTATTACGATATATCGACGAAAGCTAGAATGATATAGCACACAAAGGAAATCCTAAATCTGATCACTGACACCATTCCTAACCTCCAAGGGACATCACACCCTCTACAATCATACTTCCAGCAACTAATCCCGTATTCACAACGCTTGTCATGTTGGTGATGTCGTTGCTGTTGCTGTTGCTGTTGCTGCAGGGGACGGGCTGGCTGCTGCTGGCAATGGCAGGCAGAACAGCTGAGAATCGCATACTAGCTTCAGTAGCGGCAACAAAGCTGCTGAGACGATTAAAAGCATTGCGGGGCTGCTGTAGCAGCTCCTCCGGGACGTAAACAAGGAAGTCCTCATCAAAGCTGCCTTGATCGTTGTGAGGTTGTGCCATCGCTGGGTCAGTACCAGTTGAGTGGATCCTTCGGCGGATCATGCTGCGGATATTGTCTATCTTTTTGGCTTGAAAATCTGGTGAGGAAGAACGAAAATCCGCGTCGAGACGACGAAATACATATGTGCATGCATTATTAACCGCGTGATTAATTTTCTTGTATTGCACATACGTTGTGCTCCGCCTCCTGGACCAAACTCTGGTGGGACCCTGAACTCGCCAGTTTTTCAGGCCGACAGACAATGGTGGATGGCCGTTGCGGTGAGGGCAATGAATGTCGGGTTGATTTTATCAATCAATGATCTATCTTTCACCCCCATTTGTCGTATGCCATAGAAGTATGTCCAGTGAATAAGATCCACAATTTCGGTGCCTGCAAATCGAAACTTGCACTCCTAAATTGATCGTCAAGACAACGATTAAACAAGAAGGGAACTTTGCACTTACCTCACGAACGATTGTGGGGCATGTAAACCTGTCCTTGGCCAATAGCCAGGCTACCATTTTCCGGAACTGTGTAGGCGACGGTGTTCAAAATCCGTCAATAGAGTCGATTGTGGTCTTGCAGCGGTATACCATTGCTGCACGGGAGCAAGTAATCTTGGCGAGAGCCTGATGCACAATGTCAGCGATGAAAACAATCGTTGAGATAATTCATTTAGCACTGAAATGTAGGCACGTGGAGGGTCTGAGTTTCTCTGGGCAGGATCAATCCTGGCAATTTCCTCATACCACCAACTATGAATCTGGGCAGTCTTCACCGCATTTGTGGCAAAGGGATTCACAAACATCACATAATCGATAGCTATATGCTTCACACGTGCCATGACCATCGCCGGAACGCCTGAAAGGGTTGTCTGGGCGTTGTATTCTGCGACAACGACAAGGCCTGTCACTTCGTCAACAAAGGGCTCATATCGCCGCAGATTTCCAGCTTTCCATGCAACCAATTGCTCACCGGCTTCGTTTGAATCGTTTCTCTAGTAAATATATACATTAGCGGGCGGATTCAATCATTTAAACGCTTAATTGGATACCTTCTTGGATGCCAGCAGTGCAGGCTCGCATTCATCCTCCTACTCCGAGACAATATAGACCTCCCGATGCTCAGGATGTAGGGGTTGCGCCAACATAGGAGTTGATTGAGTTCCTGCGACTCATTTTCCAAGTGTTGACATGAAGGAATCTTTTGATGGCCGCTTGCTCATTGCTTTCCTGGATGGTCGCTGAACAGGCTTGTCGTCGGATTCTGAAATGTCATCTTGACGATCAATGTAATTGTCGGGTATCGTGCTGAGATCGTCATCAAGATCCTCGTGGTGGATAGATCGTCTGCTTCCCCTGGTGCTGGAAGGAAGGGAAGCAGGAGAAGTGCGGCGCATTCTTGTCATGGTTTCAAAAGGCGGCGAGTGATTAGTATGAAAAATCAAACGAGTGACTAAAGGAAATGTGAATGAATGTAGAGCAAATGAATTAAAGCGTTGTGTAAAGGAAAGAAAGCGTTGATATGATTAGAAGCATCGTCAGGATGTGTCTTTTTATCCTGTCGACGATTCAAGGATCTTGGCTTGTCCTGCCACCCACACTTCCAACTCCTTGGATGGACGGGAACTCGGAACTAAGAATGGCAGGTGACAAGCATGCCGCAGGGTTGTTGATTGGCTTCCTTTGACGAAAATCATTATCACAATGAGCTAACAAGCGTTCGCGTTTCACTAATCATTCAAGCAAACTTCTGCTGGGTAAAGATACCAAACTACCAATTACATGATAGCCATACACGGAGTCCTATCGCTGCCACTATGCCATTCCCAAAACTAAACGTCTCAACAATTAATCTCAACATCGTCAACTCTCAACACAGCTCTTCATGCATGAATATGAATGATGTAATAATAAAATAAACGAAACACCAAAAAGAGACCCAAAACCTCACCAAAAAACTCCAAATTATCACCCATCATTCCACCCTCCAAAGTGCCAGAAAAATACCCACCCAAAATGCAAATCCTTAAACAACCATCCAGCCAGTGCATTGCATCCTCTCAACGACTGATTTGCAGCTGGGCGGCTGCTTGTACCCTTCCCATTGGCCAAAGAGCCTGCAGTGGGAGGATTCACAATGTGATCATGCTTGCGTAGCCAAGCCACATCCTCATCAGCAACAACACTTTGCTCTTAATTGGCAAAGAAACCAAGCACACAGTTTCGGATGACTTCAAGGTATAGCTGCTGTCTGATAATCCTCTTTTGAAGTTTCTGTTCAAACTTTTGGAAGCCTGTTTTCATCATCGGGAAGCTTCTTGGATTTGGGCACCGTGTCTCACCATCATCATCCAATTCCTCCCCGATATCGTCGATCATATCCTTGGCTGGAGGTGGGAGGATGTCATCCAGAGGAAGGTAGCTGAGGCCACCACGCATCGGTGTCTGCGCACCATCTGTGCCGTCGGCTTGTGGGCCACGATAAACGACGCAATCAAGTGTTGGGTTGCTTTTTTTCATCGCTGCCTTTACCCATCCGGCAGCAGTATTGTTATCGAAGTTTGGGGTAACATTACAGGCGTACGGACCACGATCTGCATTAGGCTCCTCCCGGCAGCCCCAAAGCTCTCGGATTTTGCTGCTGCGGTCTGGCAGACCAGCGATTGCAGCATTCACGGTTGACATAATGGTCGTATCGATGATTGATGTAGCTTTCGGAAGTATCGATTCATCATCCCCAGGCCAGTGCCATGAGAATCGCTGGGTATTTTTTTCACCCACCCTCTTCCCAGCAATGTTGGAATCCACATAGGTGATGGTAAAGGAAAATGGCTCGACAAGGACATCATTCAAGGCGTCGCAATGCACCTTTATGGGTGAAGACCTGTGACCTGAGGTTCCTTCCTCGTCGTCTTCTGGATCTACACATCATCAGAAAGAGCAAAAGAAGCATCGGGGCGATGAAATGAATACCATCGTGTACGAGTTTTCTCTTCTTAATCAGGGTTTCTTCGAGCCTATTCTTCCTTCGGCAATGGCCAACCTCCGCGAACTCGTCTAGTGCTGCCTTGAGTTTCTGACCATCAAAGTTAGTCTTGTCTGCCATGTACTGTTTCCAAAGTGGCCTTTTAGACTCCAATTCACTGATTTGAGTGATGCAACAATCGATTAGGAGATCCCATTGCTCGGGGCCGGCGCCTTGCTTATTGATGATGCTCATGGACTGGGCAATCTCCCAGTCGCGCTCCCTCACGTTATTATCTATCCGTTGTGTTGTCAAGCCCCCCTTATCCTGCCAAATCCCCATGGTTTCTGCTGCCCATTGGGTGACTCCAACACCGGCGTTCTCGGCCCAGACGTGGACTTGAAGAGTCGGCATCTGGATAATATTAGCATCTGCGACGACTGATTTTGGCAACCAGAAGGCATCACATTACATTTTATGTTCTCAACAGTGGTCAATGATTGAGTGGTGGATATCGAATGCTTGTTACTCTAAACAAGCGTCAGGAGTATTGAATATATCGTCAAGGGTGATGCGATGCAGTAGCAGAGGCGAGGAGGGTGTGTCGAAAGTTCTGGAGATTGTAAGTAAGGTGGGCAGGCAAGGCGAATATATATATGGGCTTGGAGGGTTTTCTAGATCCGGTGACATCATCTTGGCTGCAATTCAGCTAGGAAGCAATTTGCTTAGCATCATCTAAGTGCCCTGATTCGTCGACTGAACGCTTAAGTTCATCACAAAGCCAACTAAAAGCATGCTCTGCAGTCATATCTCACTCGTTTGTCCTTGCTCTAGTTCTTGTACCCCGCGAAGACGTCGCTGAGTCGGTATCTAAGGAGAATGCACGGTTCATGTAAGGTACGAACTTAACATACAGTGACAACCATAAATCAGGCAATGGGCGTAGGAGGGTCTTGTGAGGGTGCAAAACAATCGCCGTGACGAGCTGAATGCAGATGCGGTATGTTTTTCGAGATCCAAGAGATGTTAAAATTGAGAGAGCGAGTAAACACTTTGGAAACGTTTGAAGGAGAATGAGAGAAATCCTACGAGAGTGGTAGGACCCCGTTTTGGAAAAAGTGAATCGCGGTTCGGCTTTTTCCGAGAACAGCCGGCTTGTAATGGTGTGAGTAGGTACAAGACTGTCGAGACGCTTCTTAACGTTGTTGCGACAGTTCATTTTGCTAACGAAACATGGATCTTTGTCAACTGTGTCCTTACTGCTCGAAGACGTACTCCTACATCGGTGCTTACATCACTCACCTCCGTTGCGACCACAAAGAAAGGATAGTATACGTATCAGCCGAACAACTGCCAGATGATGGTTTTCCGATCGAGCACGATAGTACTCTACTTCCATTTGTTCATGAACCTCATCATGACCCTTTTCTTCACCCTTCCGATGATGATTCCAGCGATACAGAAGCCAACAGCGAGAATGCGTGTATCGATCCAGAGCAACCTCCGGTTCGGACATGTGTTTCTGGTACTCCACACTTGGACAACCGTCTGGCCGGCAAGCCTATTAGTAATGACTATTTCGATATCTTCGACGATGAAATTGATCTATGGTCACCGTTTTCTTGCGAGGTGGAGTATCGATTAGCACACTGGTGCGTCAAGCACAACCTGAGCAGAGCTGCTATTGACGAGCTTTTCGGGAACCCTACGATGGCAACTGTCAGCAACTACACTTCGTCCCACACTTTATTCACAAGGTTGAACGAAATGTCCCATGCATTGGACATCAACTCTTGGAAATCAAGCAAAGTGTGTTGCAATCGTTTGGCCGATCCAAACAACCTTCGCGACGATGATTACACACGGTTCTTTTACCGCAATCCTGTTGAATGCATTGAGTTCCTCATGCAACAGCCAGCGTTCAGGGAACATATGTCGTATGCTCCAGCAAAGGAACTCAATGATGCTGAGGAATGTATCTACTGAGAGGTGAAATCAAGCGACTGGTGGTGGAATGAACAGGTACGTTAGTTGAATTTCGTCATAGCAACGATGATTTTGACCGCTTCATTAGCTAGGCGGCCGCATGGAGCTACGATTGTCCCTGTATTTGGCAGTTCAGGCCAGACACATCTTACAAACGATTTGGGCGCCAAGAAGGAATGGCCAGTATATTTGAGTCTCGGAAACATCGACTCGACGATGAGATCAAAGCCTTCAAATCTTGCAGGCATCCTTGTTGCCCTTCTTCCCGTTCCTCCGAAATATCACTTTAAAGGACATGGAAAAACACCTGCAGTGAAGGAGCATCATCTCCACAATCGAGATGTTTCAAGGAAGGTCTTCGAGCTTATTCTTCGTCCTCTCGACACGCTTTTCAACACTGGAAAGCTTATGCTTTGTGCGGACGGTCGGATGCGGCAATGTTATCCTGTCATCTGTCCATTGACGGCTGACTACTTCGAAAACATTCACTTGCATTCAATCAAGCAGCCCCATTGCCCTGTGTGCGAAGCACCGAAATCGTCGTGGCAATTGAGAGACTTTAGGCAATACTTCCAAAAAATGATACTCGCGACTCAGGGAGATGAGATAGACAGACGGGAAGCAAGACACTATCTGGCAGATCGAGCGGTTGGAACTTCAGAAGGCATCTTCTGGAATATGAAATGCATCTCTCCGACGACTATTATCATACCCGATATTCTTCATACCATCTATCGCAGTATGCTTAAGCATTTGATCGACTGGGGAACATCCTTCCTCGAACAACATTCCAGGATCGACAAATTTAACCAGCTCTGGGCGATGATGCCTCCACATCCTGGCATCGCTCAATTCAACAAGCCATATAGCCAGGTGACGCAATGGAGTGGTAAGGAGATGAACGCACTCGGGCGTGTGATTGTTCCAGTTTTCGCGGCGACTCTTTTAAACACTTCGGCGAGCCAAAGGATTCCCTTTACAGAAGCCCTGTTGTGCGTCAAGAACTTAGTGTATTTTCACCTTATGGCACAGTACCAGTACCATACTGAGGCCACGATCGAGTACATGGAAAATTATCTGGAGGAGTTTCATTGTCACAAGGATGTTTTCTGTCGATTCCGCGCCAGTAAATCTACAAAGAAGGTCTCGGAAGCATTGAAGAAGCAGCTTACTTTGGACAAACAGGAGGAACGGGAGAGTGACCCCGCTTGAACAATCTTTCTGCGGCTGCAAAGCGTCGTCGCGTTGCTGGAGATAAAACGCAGATCGAGTCAGAAATTGCACAACATCTTGTCAATACATCGGATTTCAACTTTGTGAAGATGCATCTCCTGAATCACTTCTCTGACCATATCCACCAGTTTGGCAACCTCTTAAATGTAAGCTCTGAACTCCCAGAAAATGCAATGATGGATATTGAACAAGGGTACTGACAATCGAATAGTCATGAGGCCGCCATACAGATTTTGCAAACTAAAGCCCGCAAGGAGGTGTTTCAGTACCGAGAGCTGAATGCAAATGCTGCAAAACAACGTAGCGATGATGATATGCCTCTAACCAAAGCACCTATCAAGCGAATGATGAAAAACCTGTGACCAGAAATCAAGACCCTTGATGACTTGGCCAAGTGGTGTCCAATGCCAAAAGGGGAGCTACAGAATCACATTGCTTGGTGTTTCAAGAGATTTGCTGACTTCACAGACTACATCAATCACGATCAGTATTTCAGTCGTCTCAACGATGCAAAATACATTCGGTACAACGCAGTAGCAATTCCGGTCACCTCTTTTCAATGCGATGAGCGAGCATTTCATATGGTTCGTTGCACTGGGTCCACAAGGTAGAGAAAGCATAAGCCACCAAGAAATGATACAGTGCTTCTCTGGATGGGGACGAGTCCGGATAGCCACTTTAAGTCGACCGCGGCACGCATTCCTGCACGGTTGAAGTGTCTTTTCGTCGTCGAGGATGCTGAATCGAGCATTAACGAGCTTCTTGCCTTGGTTCAGACGTTTGCAACAGGGCCAATACGTCAGACTGCTGGTATGGTGATTGTCGAGGAGAGGCATCAACCTCCAATGCAACCCTTGCCCAATGGATGCTGCCGTCGCGAGCCTCTTTTCGGCGTCGGAACCACTTATATCGTCCCTATAAGCGCGATCCAACGAGCTGTACACCTTCTTCCGCTGAAGCCGCAGCCAGATAGCTCGTGGCGGTACTTGAGCAACACGATTGACTGGAATGCTTTCAATTTGTTTCCCATGCAGATTATTTGACTCAATGCTTGAAGTAATCGTTGCAGCAATATATAGAAATCTGATGTGTTTCCGCAGGGTGTCATAATTTTTGTAATGGGAGTTGTGCAAGCTTGTGTATAATCCATGTCTCAAGGGATTAAAAAGTTAAGAATATTCTTGAAATCAATGGAACAGTTCAAAAAACCGTCGAAACGATTAAAATCTAGATGACCATCATGAAAGAAACAAGTACAATAAATTAGCTTAACTGACTAAACACGTTTTGAGATGTCGCGACGACGCGATCACATCATTGAACGCTTCGAAGCATGGTAGAAGATTGCAAATAAGTTTCTCGGATTATTTGTGGAGAATGTGGAGAAGGATCGGCGGGTGGGGTCCATTTTCGGAAACCAATTTCACTTTTTGCTGATGCATCCAGGCAACAAGAGTACCAATGCAGGTAGAGCAAATTTTACATTTCTTCCTGGAGAATGCTAGAAAGAGCTTGATATACCAGTCATTGTTGATGTCTACAACCAGCACAAGGTGGGTGTGGATGTGGCTGACCAGTATGCAATCTATTTTGATACACAGCTCATATCCAGATGCAATTGGTATCCACATTTCTACCAGATGCTGCAGACAGCCCCTCATCAATAGTGTCATAATCTATTTAGATTTTCCAGCAACCTTGAAGAGTACTGTGGGGCACTTTGACTTTCATCTCTCCATTGTACATGACCTGCTGCAAGCTGGAAGTGCATCAACAATGAACAGTTCCTCACACATTCTGACCTCAAAAAGTATCACTTGGTCTCCTCCAGCCTCACAATCTGTCTTGTCCCCCACTGTCTACCAGGCTGGTTTCCAAGTATACCCCCCTTTCCCTCTGCCAAAAGGTGCCAGGAATGCATTCCCCACTTTGGATGGAGAGTAGAATAGATTGTTTCCTTTGCAGGTGGAAAAGAAGTCAGGGTGATAGTGGAGATGGCATGAAAATCAGCATACAGTGTAAGGACTGCAATGAGGCTTGTGTTTCACACACAAATGAAATTGCTTTTATGAATTTCACCCTTTGTGGATTATTTTTATTTATACAGGGGCATTTGGCTGGATTGTAGTTTTGTGATGTGGATTTTAAAAGTGGACCGATCTATGGGCCCAAACCCGGATACTGGACAAGGGATAAGTCATGTTTTGTTGCATCTTCAATGTATCTCCACAACTGCAGATACTTTGAGGAGTACTTGAGAATACTATTGTAAGCTCTGAAAGCACTTGGCTTAGCATCAGGGGGGCCTGGGAGTGTCTGGAATTATTTTGCAACCCCAGTGAGGTTGACCGGAGTGTCTGGGAGGTTTGCATGTGGCATTCAAACTGTGTTACATTTTGCTGATGTGTATAGTCCATTATATTATACTGGATCTCACAATCCAATGATGTATGTTATGTGTAATACAACAGGATTGTACCGAGTGTCATTACCTCATCCAATGACCTTGCACATCTTCCCCCAACCCTGTGGGCAATATGTTATGTTCATTGTAGTAACAGGGTGAATTTTTAAATTTCAGACTTTGTCCATGGTGGAAATATGCTGTCATATCTTCGCACCAGTCAGCACTGGTGACAAAGGAGGCACACTAAGTAAGAGCTGGCACTCATTGAACACTTTTTGAGTTTGGATGGCTTTGCTCTTAGGGGTCTTTCATATTTCCGTATTATATAGTTGTACTCGCATTTAGCTCGGGAATCAATCAAATGCGTTGTTGAGATATCGCAAGGAGGATAGTCAATTGCATCGTGTCCGGAGACTACCTCTTGGCCAGTTTCACTCATATACTTTATTGGTTATTTGTGAACAGTTTGGTAGCAATTGGATTATTCATTCCTGAGATAATGTGACTGTTCATTGCCTGCACACAGCTTCCAATTTCCGTTTTGTCCGACTTATACGTTGGGGTTGATTGCTCAGAACTCTGAACAGTTGGTGAGCAGATACCCTCCCAGGGACGGTCGCATCTTGGCAAAAGTTGTTTCTCCACAAATGTTCCGCTTTAGTTGATGTTGTTGTTGATGTTTATTCATCTTGTATTCACTCCAATGAGAGTATAACAAAGACCGATTCCCCTCTGCCTCTGAGTGAGCTGGCCAGATGGCGGAGCTCGCCACCCACTCCCCAAAAACGAAAATTCACCCTCTCCCCTCTTCCACCCCAATTACCAAGGGCACCATATTCTAGTCCTCCCCCAGGAATGTAACTGTTCGGATTCAGTACCACATTTGCCTGGGCGCAGGGTCTCATTGATATTATCGCAGTGGAATACCCCAACTGTCCTACAGTGTACACCACCTTTTAGTTTTGCCAAGACCCTTATTGTCCAATCAATTTTATTATCGTCAGAAAACTTTCGCTTCGGTTTTCAGCTGTTTTCTTCGAAATCAGTTATCTAGGAGCCGAAATGAGCCTCTTCGGAGCTAAAAAAATCAGCAACCTCGCTCAAGAGCAGCTTGGCGAGAGCAAAAGAGATGTTGCAGCAAAGGGAGGCCGCGTCGCCTTCAGTCGCAAGCGAAGAAAGCAGCCACATTGGTGGCCTGCTCGATAAGATTACCGGACCACTTACGGTGTCGGATGAAGACGGAGCTACCGATTCAGAGGTGGCCCGGGAGGAGAAAGAGTTTTTTGGAATGGCAGAGTACGAGAGGCTCAGGGCCGAAGGGAAAAATGATGAGTTCGAATACGGCTTGCACAAGGCACGGATCGAAGATGAGTTGAGGAGAACCGAGAATAGCCAGGCAACCTCCAGAGTGGACACGGGACAACTTCCCAGCGACATAAACAATATGAGAGCGTACTCCGACCTGACGGGAAAGACTGAAGTTACTGGAATCACACGATACGGGAGCGATGATTCTTCTGAATTGTCGACACCACCACCTACGACAAATTACGGGGGAAGTGAGATTTCCTTCCTGTCGCAAACACCAAGGGAGAGGGTCTCGTCCTCTTTGCCTACTACGGATTACAGTGGGGGAAGCCTTTTAGGCCTACCTCTGAGTGCTCTTCCCCAGGATCCTTTTTCGACTCCTAGGGCGAGTACTGGAATCATCGCGCGCAGGTATATTCAGTCGGAGGAAAATACCACACAATACGCCGAAGAGGAGGGGGGAATGGAAGAGACCCGGAAAGTCTACACACCCATTCCGAGAAAATTCGAAGCTAGCGATAGTAGCGACAACGAAGATGATGCGATGACGGAGGTGGAGTGGAGGGACGAGTCGCCCTACATAACGCCAACCAAACGGGGAAAAAAGCGCAATAAGGGGAAGGGAGTGAGAAGGCCAGTAACGCCCGATTAACCAATCCCTAATATGCCGCAGACGCCAAGCAGGAAGAAGTTGGATGTTGATTGGGCCAAGCCTGCAGAGTCGTTGACGAATGAGAATGGGCCAGTTAATCTGGAAGCTTTTGTTGGTGAGTATCTTCGGAACACTAATGGGCTGAGGGATTGTATGGCCACAAATCAGTTGCATGATGAGCGATATGATGAGTGGTGCCTAAAACAGGCGGAGTTTATGGCAGCAAGACAGAATCATACGGATGCGGGGGTCACCTCCATTCGCAAGACGTTGGAAAAGATTTTGACCGAGGTTGAGTTGAGTAGGGAGTATGACGAGGAGAGGGCGGAAAAACTCGACCAGAGGTTAGAGAAGATTGAGAAAAAAAGTGGTTAAGTTAGCCCCGGTGAATATGGCTAAGACGATTGAAAATGCAATGAGTGCTTGCATGGAAAAGATGGTGGATCAATTGACCGATAGGGTGGTCAAGAGGTTTGAAGATATGGCGGAAGAAAGCCGGAAGAAGGATGAAATCCGAAGGGGGAAACAGGTAGAAGCCACCCCTGAGGAGGAAGAGATGAGCGATATTGAATTTGAGCCAGGAGTGACTTTTTCCATGGA
>Ga0307515_10011937_pt1 | contig 16406 bp, 10 predicted proteins | sample 17_EM_MG_FD_194513 | JGI IMG/M metagenome (GOLD analysis project Ga0307515, IMG submission 194513) | Populus trichocarpa ectomycorrhiza microbial communities from riparian zone in the Pacific Northwest, United States - 17_EM | ecosystem: Host-associated > Plants > Roots > Unclassified | place...
GATATTTTATGGTATTGATTGATGCATCAAGTAAATGATCACATGTTTGTTTATTTTTTAGTTGAAATGTTGCATTTTCTAGATTAATAGCACAGATTATCAGATTACGAGTGCAGTTTCCTGATTATCCAATCAAGAAAATTCGATTGGACAATGCTGGTGAGTTTACTTCTCAAGCATTTGATAATTTTTGCATTTCTATTGGAATTGTTGTTGAACATCTTGTTGTCCATGTACAATCTTAAAATGGTCTAGTAGAATCATTTATAAAGCGTCTTTAATTAATTGCTAGACCATTACTTATAAAATCAAAATTATCTACATCTGTATGGAGACATGTTATATTACACACTACATCATTGGTTAGAATTAGACTAAATGCTTACCAAAGATATTCTCTTTTGCAACTTGTTTTTAGTATACCTCCAAACATATTTCATCTACGAACTTTTAGTTGTGCAGTTTATGTGCCTATAGTATGGGACAAAGGACTAAAATGGATCCACAACGTAGAATAGAAATTTACATTGGTTTTGATTCTCTATCTATTATTAGATTTCTTGAACCTTTAACTGATGATGTTTTTAAGGCACGTTTTGAAGCCTGCCATTTTGATGAGAACATTTTTCCATCATTAAGAAAAGAAAAGTTAGTGCCTGAAACATGACAAGAAATTACTTGGAAAACCCGAAGTTATCTCATTTAGATCCAAGAACAAATCAATGTGAACTTGAAATTCAAAACATAATTCATTTACAAAATATTGCAAATCAATTACCAGATATTTTTACCACCAATAAAAAGATGGTTAAATCTCATATTCTAACTGCAAATGCTCCATCTAGAATTGAAATCCCTAAAAGAAAAAAAGGTAACATAGTAGCAAATGAATCTATATCACGCCTAAAGCGCAGAAGACCTGTTGGGGCTAAGGACAAAAATCATAGAAAATGAAATTACAACAAATAGATGATGATACTCCTAAAGATTTCTCGTTCATAAAACAGGCGATAAATATTGTGTCAAAATCATCTTCTAATATTGATCCTCCTGAAGAGGGACCTCCTGAAGAGGCATTTCTTGAAGAGATCCAGGTATCTAGAAATAATAAGATCTCCATAAACTATGTTCACATATGAGAGATTTTGGATCGAAATAAAATTATCATAAATGACATATTTGCATTTAAGGTTGCTTTTGGCATCACCAAAAGTGATGAAATTGAACCATAAACTATCGAAGAATGTCGACATAGAAATTATTGGTCAATGTGGAAAGAAGCAATCCAAACAGAGTTAAACTCACTTGCAAAACGTGAAGTATTTGGACTTGTAGTTCATACACCTAAAGGTGTTATGCTCGTTAGATATAAGTAGGTTTTCATTAGAAAACAAAATGAGAACAATGAAATTGTTTGATATAAAGCACGACTTGTTGCACAAGATTTCTTTCAAAGACTTGTCATTGATTATGAGAAAACTTATGCTCTAGTTATGAATGCAATCACTTTCAGATTTTTGATTGGTTTAGTAGTCTCAAACTCTCTCTCTCTCTCTCTCTCTATATATATATATATATATATATATAATGGATATAGTTACAACATATTTATATGGATCATTAGATAAATATATCCACATGAAAATCCCTGAATGATTCAAAATGCTTGAAGCCTTTTATGATAAACCCAGAAGTGTTTATTCTATTAAACTACAAAAACATTTATATGGGTTGAAGCAATCTAGTCGAATGTGGTATAATCATCTTAATGAATACCTCCTAGAAAAAGGGTTTGAGAATAATAAGATTTGTCCATGCATTTTTATTAAGAAAACCACATCCAGATTTGCTATTGTTGCAGTATATGTTGATGGTTTAAATCTTGTTGGTACTCCTAAAGAGCTAATAAAAACTGCAACCTATTTGAAAGATGAATTTGTGAGAAAGATCTCAAAAAGACAAAATTTTGTCTTAATTTATAGATTGAACATTTTTCAAATAGAATATTTGTTCATTAATCGATATATAGAAAAGGTTCTGAAGCACTTTTACATGGACAATGCTTATTTTTTGAGTACATCTATGGTTGTTAGATCACTTGATGTGAAGAAATACCCTTTTTGACTATTAGAAGAGGATGAAGAAATTCCTAGTCCAAAAGTACTATGTCTTAGTGTTATTGAAGCACTCATGTATCTTGCAAATGCAGGTTATCTCTCTATCCCTATAAAAGAAGATTATAAACATGTTATTTATTTATCTATGGAGGTACTGTAATTTCTTAAAGATTTGTCAAAAAAATATTAGTAGCTACTTCGTCAAATCATTCAGAAATTATTGTAATCCATGAACCAAGTCAAGAATGTATATGGCTAAGGTTAATTATGCTGCATGCATCACTAAATTTAGAGGAGGCTACATTAAAAGAGACAAAACAAATCATATATTATCAAAGTTCTTTTATACTCATAAGCTTCAACAAAAACAAAAAATTAATATCAAGCAAATCAGGTCAAGTGATAATTTAATAAACTTATTTACAAATTTTTTATCATAATATTGAAATGTGTTATCTTAAATATTTATCATAAGACATGTACTTTTGAGGTGAAACTAATATAAATTATACTCTTTTTTCTTTGCTTAGATTTTCCCATTAAATTTACTTCATAAGATTTTAATGAAACAGTTTGATATTTTTAAAAATAATAAAATGTTCAAATATAGATATTAAAATATCTACATTAATTTTTTTTATTTAATTCTAAAGTATTAAAAAACCACACAAATATTGCACTCCTTTTCCTTTGCTTAGGTTTTTTTTCATTGGATTTTTTTTGCATACTAAATTTTAGTACAAGATCATTAAAAAAATGTTAAAAAATCTATAATTACATATATTAAATATTCATTAAAATCTCTTAGACTTCATGACTTTTAAATTTAATTTTTTAATTTTTCATGACACTTGAATTAGTATGTTCTTATTTCTTTTTCTATAAATAAATTACTTGTTTTGTATTTTAAGGATTCAAAAAATATATATAAGAAAAGACATGAATTTATTCTGAATATGCATGTTCTTGTTCTTTATTTTTTTAAATAAATTTCTTATTATTGTAATTCGCAAATTTCAATTTACAACCTTGATACTAAACTGTTTAAAAATATTGGATTCCCGGTGAAAGAGAGAAGGCAGAAATGGACATCGGAGCCATCCAGGTCGTCTACAAAATAATTTCCTCCTGAACACTAACATTGAGTGTCTTGTTCGGGAGGACAATGCTGTTAACCACCACCACTTCATCTTCAACAGTAACAGCTTCGCCTGGATCAAGGAAAAGAACACTGAGATTGTGCAGAGAAACAATTTGTCTCTAAAAAATGGAAATGGTCTGGTAAGGGAAAACAGGGTTTATGCATAAAGAAAGTACCAAGAATTGTAACCCCAAGCTTGGCGTTGTAGTCCCCTTCAGCCTGTGTAATCAGTTCATTAAACATAATAAATCTTACCATGGATTAAAGCGAAAGCAAGCTGATTAAGGAACAGACCCTAGTGGTAGTAATAAGAACCAACAGATGTATCATATCAGACAAATTTGGACAAGATAGAGAGAAGCTTTCAGAAAATGTTTGTAAGAGGGGGAAAAAAGGTACTAGCACAACATCAAACAAGACACTGATATTATAATGGTATTACAGATATTGAGAAAAACACCACCATACGAATATGATGCCTGCCTTTGTTACATTGTCTGGATACTGATTGAAGAAAAGAACATTGGGAAAGTAGCAAATAACAGATGTATCATGCCAACTAAAATATAACAGGAAACTTGCCTGGACACGGGACCATCTCCCAATGGAAGACTTCCACCCGACAATTGAATGAATGACAACTGCATTTTCCTGATAAATGAAACAAGCATACCATCAAGTTTGAGATATGTTAAGTGGCCCCTCCACAACCCCCCCCTAAAAAAAATGTAAAAAATAGTAATCTAATCCAGTAAATCCCTTATTTCAGTTTCCTACCATGACTTCAACGTCATCTAGGATGATACAACAGATGAGTCTTGCACCTGGTCCTATACGAGCATTAGCGGATATAGAGACATTGGGACCAATCTGTTTCATCACATTCCACAAAAGGTCAGTATCATATATGAATTAGATGAAGGAGAAAGAAAAGGAACATAAAACAGGAAGGAGTAAGGCTATAGAAACAAACATATCATAAAAAATGATGTAGCAGTTACAATTTTTTCATGTTTGAACAATCATTTCTTATTTGCAAGACCCGCAGTTTTACAGCTTAATATTTCACACATCAACTTGTATGGAGTTTCAGTATGATTTGTTTGTTTGTAAATCATTTTCTACTCCAACAGGAAAAGAGTATGCCGGCAACAATCATTTTGCATCATAATAGATGAATAAAGAAACTAAGTTTTTTAAGGTGATCTAGAGGCATGCACACCTAGTTCTCATCACCTAATCAACCATAAAGGGACAAACAGAGTACTAATATGCATTCCATGGATAAAAAAAAGTAATTACTAACTTATAAACAGAAAGGAAAAAAACGGATTATTCTAAAAGGATTGCATCGGCCAACAGTAATAGTGTACCCATAGTTCTGTATCATAAACAAGATGGAAAACTTGCCTTGGCAGTTGGATGTACTTTTGCTGATGGATGTATATAAACATCATCAACAATGGTAGCAGTCTTTGAGCCATCACCACCAGCCAAAAGATGGGGTGAGGTGAATCGGAATTGGGCAAGATATAAACCAGAGCACTTTAGAGACATTCTGCAGTGCGGATTTGGTAAAAATCACACAGGGTGAATGGTTAAAGATGGAAAAGAAGATACTAACATAATATGTAAGCATTGTCTTACCCAGGAGTTTTGATTTGTTCCCAGAAGTCCATGGTTTCATATGTATATAGCTGCTTTTTTCCTGCAAGGGGTGACAGGATATCCTGATCCAATCTTACAAAATCAGTTGGAAGACTCCTGTTAAGGGAAGTTGCATAAGGGCAGGAAGTTGTGGTAAATATTGGGTTCTATCAAATCCATGATTAAGCAATAACAACAATATTCTAGCAAGTTGAGAAAGGAAAAGAAAAGGCTAAGACAATTTTTTGTTAAAACTACCAAGGATGACTCTCCCAAAATATTAGTACGGATATTAGAGGATGTATATTGCAACTTAAACAATGAAGTTCATATTACCGCAGTGAATCTGTATTCCAATTGACTTGTACAAATTGAATTTTCTTGTTATACTGAAGACCTGTTGACTACTTGACTCTTCAAACAAGATCAAGATGCAGTTGCAAATCCCATGGCAATAAATAATCAATCATGACAAAAGAACATGCTGGAACAGTCACTCTCCAAATCACTCATCTACATAGCTACATAAACAAATATATGATTATTGTCATGCACCAGTCTACATTTTAGTCAATTCAACAACTAAAGAGGCCCAAGAAAGAAAGAAAGAAAATAGATCCACTCTTAGTCCATTACACAAGCATTGTAATTGATGGTTTTCAAACCAGTGAGTTACAGCACAGGTATATGCATCTTATGGATTGTTTGGAATATCCCAGTTGATAGCTTCTTCACATGTAACCCAGATTGACATAGTCAACAACAGGTCAATTATATTTTGAAATCAAATTACCAAATTTAACAAGTAAAATAATGCTGTATGTTAGAATAAAAACACAAGACAAAACATTTGTTGAACTTCATTTCAATAAATTTATCATAATAGTTTAAAGTGAAATTATTATACTAGCAATGCTCAACCTAGAGCCAGTAATTCCAAGATAAAGGGATGAAAAAGTAGGGAAAGTCCAAACCATGAGTAAGGACAAACCTTGTAGCTGATTGGAGGGCTTCGAAGCTGGAAATACGTCTCAGATTAGCTGCAAATGGTAAAACAGAGTTCAAATTTTTCACAAGCGATACTCAAGACTATCCATAGTTACATAGAATGCTATCATATTCTAAAAAAACATGCCAGGATATGGCAAGCTTTAGGGTCAAAAGATTTTTAGCTGATGCAGGTTTTCATGATGAATTGTGAAACCCTTGGTTATTGCTGAAACAGGCTACACTAATATATTCAAGCTGTTTTAACAAAAGAACCACAGAATTCTGGAATTTCTAAATTAATCACACACCAGCACCCTACAGGCCAAACACCATATTGCATACCTCTGTCTTTCCGTTGAGAAGAAACATCCTGGATGGCTGTGAATATTTCTGGTGTAAACACATAAACACCGCAATTTATCCGGTCACTTACCTGCATCAAAACATAACATCAAACAAATAAAAAGAAAAACCTAATGAAAGTGAATGGGTAGTAGATAGTAACAGACATCACCATTCAATTCAATGAAATTTTAAGCCTTTCGTACTTCAATAAAAGAAAAGAAAAGAAAAGAAAAGGTTGATGTTTGGTTATGTACTAGCAATATGGTATTCAGAAAACGTATTGATTTTACTTACAGTAAAAAAAAGAGATAACCAGAAAAGATCAGTCGCATAAAAAGCAAAAGCTAAAAAGGTTGAACCAGATCCATCTTTAATCAATCATTCAAGAAATAGTGGAAGCACTGAAATTCCCTAAATATTAAGAGTATATCTGAACTTGTACTTACAAAAGTTTCAGGCTTCTCTGTGTAATGCAACAACTCATTGGTGTCAGGATCAGCTACCAATTCGCCAAACTGGCTGGCTGACTCAGCAGAGACCTACATGTAGAAAACAATAATGGAGCACAAAAATCTTGTAGACAAACAGAGGACAATCCTACTGCTGGAATATCAAACTCTGAAAAATTTTCCTTGGCTATCATCTTTTGCATTCAACCAACCTTGATTACTAGGATAGTTCCCATCCCACCATATGTTCTGTGGGCCTCTGCAAACATTGTAGGTGATATAAGGTAATTAGTGCTTCTGCTACATAAAATATAAAATAAAAACTGCCCCTGGTTAAAAAATAATATACTTGCAACATAAAAATAATTTTCCCAGGCTCCATGAGGATTTACATGATATTCTGAAGAAGAATTTATTAATGAGTTCATACAAATTCAAGGAGTTAAGAAGAATCCAATTTGGATAAGTGGATTACCAAGCATTTCTGGGAGTGGAAAACTGCAGCAAACATCACAATTCAATAGAAAGATATGGGACTGCGAAATGATAACCAAACATCAGTACTAAATTTTGGAGTACAAGACATCCATCTATATCTCCAGAAAATGCTAGCACCTATACATGTTCACATAAGAGCATGCAAAGAAAATATTGAAAATAGGAGACAGATGTGCATGCCGATAGAAAAGTTTAGGCTGAGATGTTAACTGGGCTATCTTCCATGATTAGGTCTCTGAAGTTATAAAGCCCACCGGCAGAACCATGTGGCTTGTCTTCCCGCAAATATCTACAAGCACAGATTTGATCATTAAAAACAGAAAACCACAACTACAGAATCAAAAGCAAATAACCAAGAAAGACCATCAAGTCACTTTACCTAACAGGAACTTTCAGCTCATTGGAGATTGAGGAAACATACAAAGCAAACTCTCGTTCCTCGTAGAAACCAACAAGATAGATCTGTGCCAAGTTTGGAATCTGAAACAGAGATGCAATCTGAATGACTCAACAATCTTCTATGCTAACAAAGAAACAAACGAACTCAAAATCAAACTAATAAAATTGAATCATTGCTTTAAGAATAAAATAAATACCTTTTTACAAGCAGAGATTGGATGGTGAACCATTGGTTGTCCAGCTAAAGGAAAAAGAGGCTTTGGAATATTCAATGACAATGGCCTGAATCTAGTACCTGCAACATTTCACATTCCAACTCAGCTCAATTGAATGAAGAAAAATCAAAGAAACTAAGAACTGGGTTTCATTATTTGCACCAAAAGAATCAAAATTTCAACAGAAATAGAAAAAAATCAAAAGAATCCTGCAAAAGGGTCCGGTCAATTAATTATAAAATGAACATTAAGTTGCATTGCATGCAATCAAACAATCAAAATTGAGAATTCCCAGATAGAAATCAAACTGTGATAGAGCAATTGAATACAAAAGAAGAAGAGACGATACCTTTAGTAGGTCCGCCAACCATGATGACAGCAACAACTCTCTCCTCTGAGCTACCCATATCTTCTTCAATCAAAACAACAACCCCAGATCTCAAATTCTTCAATAACTCCTGTCTATTTATTCATTTATGTATGTGTATACAGACCATACTCAATTGTGCAACGACAAAAACAACAACATTAAAAGCATGTGACCATTGAATCCAACACAGTAATAATAAAAAGACCAAAAATATGTTGCTACTTTTTTTTTGGCAACAAGTATGCAATGAATTTTTAAGATCCAGTGCAGTGACGTATGAGTGAAAAGAGTTAAAAAGAGAGGGCAAAGCAAAGACCACTCACTAGTTACCGGTAAGTACGCAGCTGCTCTTTTGTCTTAGAGTGTTGTCAAGGGAGAAGAAAAGAGTAAAGGAAGTTTCGTGGAGCTGGACAACTAGTGCTCCGACTAGTGGTAGTGATCCGTGTTTTTTGTTGTATCGGAAGTAAATGTATCTCCGCTTTTTGGTGAAAGATGGAGCCTTGGGAGTGATGACAAATTCATTCTGGCCCGCTCATCTAAACTATCACAACTTGACAGCTAGACCAGGATGCTTCCTCTTCCTCTTTCTTTTTCTTTTTCTATTTTTATTCAAGAATATTCTTGATTCCAACAGGTATTTCTAGAAATCATTTGTTTTTATATTTTAAAAATATTTTTTAAAAAATAAATTTTTTTATTTTAAATAAATTTTTTTAGTATTTCCAGATTATTTTGGTATGGTGATATCAAAAATATTTTTTTAAAAATAAAAAATATATTATTTTGATATATTTTCAAATAAAAAATACTTTGAAAAACAATAGTTATTATACTTTATTATAATTTTTTTTTTAATCAAAGGTTTCTAATTGTTTTTAAAATATTGTGGTTCCAATCATAGATTTACATCTTGGAAAATTTATTAAATCTCTTTTTTAAATGCTTTGAGTAAATAAAGTGGATGTGTCATTAAGAATAAATAATATCTTTTTAAAAAAACTAATATATTAAGAATCAGTAGTAGATTTTCTGTTGCTAACATGTAGCACAAAATTTGCAAAGAGAAAATCAGCTGCTGCTAAAAATAAATAAATTATAATTACACTTACGAAAAGAAAGTGAAATATAGTTGCATGTTAATAATTAATTGGTGCACTTTACCTAGGAAAAAAAAAATTCATGCTGCGCATATTAATTAACTATTTAGAAGTGTAGTTACAGTTGTTTTTTAAAGTGTTTTTATATTGAAATATATTAAAATAATTTTTTGAGATCAACACATCAAAACAATTCAAAATATATAAAAAATTTAATTTTAATAAAAAAATTAATTTTTTATAAAAAACAATGCAAACATATTTCCCTTAATTTAACAAGAGAAACTTTTTATTCTAAAAAAAAAACCTATCCCACACATATGTCCCTTTCTTCCTTTTCTAAAAACCCCATTTGTCACTTTTTTTAATTTCTTCTTCAGTGAATTTGTGCTCCCAAGGCGCTGACAACCTCGTGATCTTAAAGGACGGTACAGCATGTTAGCAAGTATATTAAGAAATTAGAAGCTTATATGCACATTTTTTCTTGAAAAATAAGTCTTATTTGTATTGTAAATGATCTTAAACATGAGAGAATTATTGCAGTTTAGATTTTATTCTCCAGAATTTATCTTATTTAATATATATATCATCACATGCAAATGAGATACGTAAGAAGAATGAGACGATGCGACAGATTGGAAGAGGGCAACGAAAGCAAACATGAGATAATATAAGAAAAATCAAACAAAATCATGAGAGGCAGCTTAACTGGTTAGGTTTTGAGTTTATTATTTAATGGTTACGAGTTTAAGTTCCTTCAAACCACTGAAAGCTTATATGATCGTTAATTTTAGGGCTCATGGGATTAGCCGAGGTGCACACAAATTTTCTTTTTGTTATTTTTTCTAGCTATAAGAAAACTAGAAAATCCATATGATGAAAATAATTTAAAACAAAAAAAATATAGAATCCATCAATAAATAGAGATAATTAAATCAAGACAGCTACACTTATTAAGACAAATTAACAAGAAAGCAAATAAGGAAAATTAAGAGATGTAGACATAGTAATTAGAACAAAAAAGTAAACACATTTCCATAAAAAGTAAACACATCATGACAGACATGAAGTAGTAATAGGAAAATGTATATTTGCGAGGATGTGTAAATAGAGAAAATGAAGTCTCACCTAAGTTTACCTTGTAACGCAAGGAAATCTAAGAAATCTATGAAAAAAAAGGTAATGTGTTTTAATATACAAAGCTCATTTTCATGCATCTCTTGTAAGAGCCTGGAATAGTCGGGATTTTACTCGCTCACCTAGACCCACAAAATACACTTTCCGGGAAATGAGATTTCCTCGAATCCAAAAAAAAACTCATTGTATTTCCCAATCAAGTGGCATTCCTTCCAATCCAAGGCTAACAATCAGTCACGCTAAGGAAATGTAATTTTAAGTTTTAGATGAAAAGAGGTAAAATAATTTAGTTAGAAACTTCCTCCTCTCAAAAAAAAAAAAAAAAAGCATAAAAGAAAAGAAAATTTAGTTATCCCTTAACAAAAAATATACACATAAAATTTAGTTATAACTTCTGAGTTTTGGACAATGTTTGTTTTTTGGTAGGATAACTAAGTTTTCTTTTATTTTTCAAGAAAAAGCTTTATTATAAATATTTCAATATTTAATGTATTTATAAATGGTTATTTCGTGTGTTCACTAGGTTTGGACTCTTGCTTTGCTGCAGAGCTAGACTATTTTTTGTAAAAAAAATAATGTTAGGTATTGTAAACTAGTTTTGAAAAAGAAAAAAATATGTGATTTTGGTTATAGACCCGATTAAATTAAATAAGTTGATTTTATTTAAATTAGGTGATAAAAAAGGCGACAACAACAACCTAGGAACAATTGTTTTTTTAAAAAGTGATACCAATAACCTTGGAAAATAAATATATTTTTTAAAAGAAAACAAATGATGTAACTTAATTTTCAGCCCATTAAATATAAAAGGATGAAATGGAGTGAAAAAAAGGATATAAAAAAATCATGCATGGTCAACTCGAGTTAGCATAATAAACCTATAACCCTGGTAATCAAGGTCGAGCTAACATGGGTTATCCTGTCAAACATATGATCTAAGTCATGAGATCGAGATAACCTGATAGAAAAAAATATATGAAGAAAATCACAAAGTCCATAAAAAAAAAACAATGTTAACCTGCATTAACTTTTCAAACTCATGACCCGAGTCATTAGACCCGAAGCTCCCTATCAGGAAAAACTATGAAACCTGATTCTCAATCAATCAAATGTTGATGGATGAAATTGAAAAAAAAATTAATTATACAAAATGATTCAAACAAAAAAAATAAAAATTAAAAGAATGAAGATCAAAATTGAAATACCAAATTGTCTCTTACCTAACTTGATAATAACAAAAAAAAAAAAAACCTTAGACACCAGTTTAATTTTTATTTTATTTTTAAGGGCATTTTGATTGTTTCACTGTGCTTTTTTATATTTAGTCAAATATCAAATTACCACTCAGTTGACCTGATAATAACAAAAAAAAAAATATATTATGAAAATATAAAAAAGTCCTTGGAGGCAATTTTAAAATTTTGGCATTTTGGCATTTTGATCATTATACTTTTAAAATGAAAAAAACTTTATTTATTCTTAATTAATTTACTAATAATTAATACGCCTCATAAAAATACCTAGCCGGTTCAATATTTTTTTATTTATTTTGATGTGAAGTGCAAATATATTATTACACTGTTCTAATAAACAGTATAAATGGATCTCCGTGTTCTGTAGTGTTTTTCCATTGCTAATTAGCTTTTGCTAATAATTTGTATTTTTCAGCATGGTTTTATTAATCTTTCCGTTGTCACGAATCTCAACCTTTATTTTTATTTAACCAACAAATTTGATTAAAAGGATCACTATTGTCAGGTTAATAAAAGCTTAAAGTTCACCACCCTCAGTTTCATGTAAAAGAGCAAATTTGACCAAAAAAGCTAAACCCAAAGAATCCCCAACTTTTTTTTTTCTTTTTTTTTTTTGCCGATGAAAAGTAGTAAAGATTCCCTCCATTAGCATAGTTAACTCTAAGGGATAGTTCAATTGATCAAGTTTTGGATTTGGTTCCTAATAATTATAAGTTCGAGTCTCCTCAGGGCCACTGGAGGCTTATATGGTCGTTAATTTCAGGTCCTGTGAGATTAGTCGAGGTGCGCGCAAGTTGACCCGGACACCCACATTAATAAAAAAAATACTTCCAATGCGAAGTGGATGTGAGGGCACTTCTTACATTATTGTAAAACTAGAATTTTTTTTTATTTTTTTTAAACCTTGAGGAATGTAGCTTAACTAGTTAGGTCATGAGTTTGCTCTCAAGAGCTCACCAGTTCGAGTGTCACAAACCTCATGGTCACTAGAGGCTTATATAGTCGTTAACTTCAGGGCCTCGGGGTATTAGTCATGATACACATAAGCTGGCCCGGAAATCCACGTTTAACAAAAAAAAAACTAGAATTTTTTTGCAGAGTAAGACTTAACGACTGCCAAATAAAATCGATCATCTGGAGGAGGTATAGGGTTGATTTGGGAATTTTAACTGTAATATGTAACACAACACTTGGTGCTAACTCAAGCTCAAAGGCTGAAGAATGAATGCTTGCCTTCTATTTTGTGTCTGGATAAGGCGTGGCGTATTGTGTAATGTTGTTTTTCTTGGATCCGACACTATCTCTCCGGTCCTTTTTTTTAACCACTGAGGGTTTTTGAAACATATATACATGTTTGTTTAAAAGCCTGCAATTAAAAGGGCTAAAAATAAGATAATAACTCAACGTATCTAGACGTGATAGAATGTCAAGCTCGAATAACATGAGTCTGGTTTGTTTTCAGGCTCAACTATGCGCTGAACTCAAATATATGTAGGTCTGACAAGATGCTAGACTTAACACTTTTGGGTTCAACTAGGGCTTGACGAAATGCCAAACTCAATACCCTTGGGTTCGGTTACGTGATGAGTCCAAATGCATGTAGATCTAGTGAGATACCAAACTCAATACCCTTAGGTTCGGCTACGCATTGAGCCTAAATACATATAGCTTTAATGAGATACCAAACCCAATACTCTTGGGTTCGACTGCACACTAAGTCTAAGTACACATGGATCTAGCAAGATGCAAGACCTAATACCTTTGGGTGGGTTTAGCCACGCACTGGTCCCAAGTGCATGTGGGTCTGGAGAGATACCAAATCCAACATTCTTGGGTTCAATTATACATTGAATCCAAGTACATATGAGTATGACAAGTTGTTAAACTCATCACTCTTAGGTTTGGAATCATTTCAGGTCCAAATACATATGGAGTTGATAATCTTTTTAGGTTTCATGTTGAGTCACAAATTTTTTTATTTTTTATTTTTTTTATTATGACTTTTAAATGTTAAAAGTTAAGAATGATCATATCCCTACATCCATCCGTAGATGTATAAAAGTCTCATAAGGATCTACCATATTTTTATCAACATTAATATTGTGTAAGAGATTATCCTTAATGTTATTAGAAGGAGATAATATTTTGACCCCTTCATTCAAGAAAAATGACAAAGTATTCATATTTTTTCTATTCTCTAAGTATTTATACTTTTATTAAAGCATTTATTATATAACAAACACTCTTGTTTTTAGATTTTAAAACTCATTATCTTATTTATTATAATATGCTATTAAAAATCACTAATTTTATTACTGTAAAGTCTTTAAATCCCAAAAAAAAAAAAAACTATTTTGCAGTTATGAATTCTGGATAAGGGAATATTGATGTAAACATGTAATCACCTCTATCTAAAAAAATAAAATCTCTGATACCTAATATATTAGATTTTAAAACATCTTCCGTTTCGGTAGGAGATTTCGACAGGAAACAGGGTGCACCGGCAGAGAATGGTAAAAAATACGATTGACAGAGTAATGACAGTTAAAGTCAGATAACATGTGTATAGAGCTAGATAACTAGAACCCACGAGCGGTTAGAAACTGAGAAATTAAGAAGAGGATCAGCCACTGGGAAACGAGTGGCAGAAACAAGGTGAGAAGTGGGTATGGCAGCCTGTTCACCGCACAATTTTGAATGGGCTGGAAAACTGACCATAGCAGTTGGGCTCTTGGTTTTCTTACCGGTGATCAGGAAAGCCGAGATGCCAAGTTTGGTATCAGTTTATAGAACCAATTGCCGCAGGATTCACCCAGCTTCAACTTTGGTTGACCTCCAACCATTTTTAAATTAAAACAAGCAAATCACGGTTGGATTTGATGGTAAATGATTCAATAGTAAATGCCGAATAAAAGCAGCATACGGCAGCTTTATGCTCCAGATTTTTAACAGGGTCAACAGTAGTACATGGCAGGGGCCAGCAAACACACTATGTGCGGGTTATTAAACCATACCAGACGACAATCTAGTTTGGGGAGAAATTCCTTATTCCGCCCAAAGTTCCATTCAGTACACAAACATGGAGTTCATTATATGGTATTCATTTCCATCATTTTGCTACGACTGCAATTCTGCATTTCTTTTTCCCAGAAAACTTGCTCTTATAGCTTGGCGGGAGACTGGTACCAACCCCATGGTTCATCAGATATATATTGCGTTACCTGCTTCACACTCAAGTAATTTTCAAGTCCCCTGAGAAAAAAAAAAAAAAAAGGAATGCGAAAGGAGTCGGCATCAGCTAGCTATCAGTTGAGGCCCATCTAGAATAATTTCAACAATGTAAGGAAAAACAAAGCTGCACAGTTGGGCATTGCCTAAGTTCGCATGATAACCAAACAATTTTCTCTAAAAAATAGTATCTTGCATATCTGGTAAGTGTAATTAGGGTCATACCATTCTCCTAATTCACGCCCAAAACCACTGCGCTTAATGCCTCCCCATGGAGCCTGACAGAAGCATGGCTGTGAGCAATTGATCCATACAATACCTGCCCGGAAAGCCTGCAATACGGGGGCAAAGGAGAAATATTGTCTCAAAAGGTGAACAATCCCTATCAACAGATTTTGGTGTGTAATTTGCACAAGATTGGATGTTAATTCATGTCTCACCTTGGTTACACGATCACACCTTTCTAGATCATTTGATATAACAGCAGCTCCTAAGCCATAACTGTGGGACATCCATAGAAAGTCAGAATAAAATCTCCAAGAACAGGGCAGATTGAGGGGGGGAAATAAGAAAGAAAAGAAGCCACGACAAAAGTTGATGGAGATAAATCCAATCCAAGTATTCCGATACATTCATTGTCTTTATTGAGATACAAGAATCAACTTACTGGGTGTCATTTGCCAATTCGATGGCTTCATCTTCAGTACTAAATGTTTTAACACACAGAACAGGGCCAAAAACTTCTTCTCTCCAGATTTGCATGGAGGTCGTTACATCAGTAATGATGGTTGGTTCAACAAAGAATCCCTTGGTAAAATGCTGCCAAAGCATTTTTAAAATCACTCAAATACCCTGGAAGATAGAGAGAAAGAGCAATTCCCACTAAATGCAGGAATTATAAATACCTTGGGACGATCGCCACCACTCAAAATGGTTGCACCTTCACTCCTAGCTGTTGCAATGAATTCTAATACTTTCTCATACTGCAGCAACGAAGTAAATAATTAATTTAGCAAGTTTAGTTCGCCAAGAAATATTAAAAGTTCAGAGAAGTGCATAAGATACACAATGTGACTAGGTGAAATCACAAGTTGAACAGAAAATTAGAGATTGGTTGAAACAATGATAGTTTTAACAAAAATTTGCCAGCCCTCCACTAACAAAATATAGTAGGGCATAACAAAATATACCCTCACCTGAACCAGCAAAGAGAAATCAAAATGCAGAAATTTAACAAATACTTGCCTGCCCTCCACTAACAACCGGGCCAAGCCTACAACCTTCTTCGAAAGGATCGGAAATTTTAATTTTTTTGGTCCATTTGACAAGCCTGTCCAAAAATTCTGATGCAATGCTTTCCTGAAACATTAAAGTGAATAAAATCTCAACTTTTAGAAGGCTAACAAATTTTAACAAAAATATATCATTTGATAAACTATACACTCAAGGATGAAGATTGCCAAACATTTCTTATCCCATTTTCTTTCACTCATAGTAAATCTTAGATTTTAACTCTGCTG
>Ga0307515_10011938_pt1 | contig 16405 bp, 24 predicted proteins | sample 17_EM_MG_FD_194513 | JGI IMG/M metagenome (GOLD analysis project Ga0307515, IMG submission 194513) | Populus trichocarpa ectomycorrhiza microbial communities from riparian zone in the Pacific Northwest, United States - 17_EM | ecosystem: Host-associated > Plants > Roots > Unclassified | place...
GACTCTACCCGAGTCAACATCGAGAGTGTACTGCCACGCCTTCCACGCGATCTCGACGACGCGTCTCTCAATCCCCCTCGGCTTCAACCTCTCCAGCGCTTCTTCGATCGTGCAAAGCTGTGCGACAAACGAGGCTTCGTTCGGCATCCCAGTTCCCGTCTCTGGTACCTGTCATCCATTTCAATGATCAGAATGAGCATCTTCCACATGAACACCAATATTATGTCGCGTGTATCGGAGGGAGGAAGGAGGGAAAGGAATGAGGGACAAGGAGAGAGAAAGAGAGAGAAAGCCACTCACCGCATCTTCAGCGATCTGACCTACATACCAAGACGCAAAATACTCTCCACTCCCAGATCTCCCCAGATGCGGATGACCCGCCGGCCAGTTATAAGTCGTGACAGCGATCGGTTCAGTATCCTTCACAGGTAACCCGTCCGGCCTACTAGCCAACCCGGGGTCCTGTGCCAGGCTACCCGTGTACAGAGGCAAAAGTTGGATCCGATATCCGGTCTGTTCGTTATCATCATCCCCAACCGTAGAACGTATCAGTAAAGGCTCCACGTAACATAAACACGCATACGATGTGATCAAAAAAAAAAAAAACTTTAATGATGGGGGAGGTGCGTGGTCCCGGTCAACCTTGGGGATCAAAACACGAGATGGGGGACGGATAAAGATATGGTAAGAGGATGGATGGGGGTGGGGTGGGGTGAGGAATGGGGTTCATTAACCTCTTCGTAAGCTTCGCGCAAGGCGGTCTGTTCAAGGGACTCTCCCTTATCTTTCCTCCCTTTAGGCAAGAACCAGCGTTCGCGCTTGTCGGTCACGAGAACGATCTTGGAAGTAGATGGTTGGATGATAACCACCCCGGCACCGAGTATGAAGTCCGTCGCGTGAAAGATGCTGTTCGCTATCGCTGCAGTCGATCTCTCAGACAGCGGGTGGGTCGGAGATTCTTGGAGGACGTCCATTGTCAAGAAATCTACATACCAGCGTGAGAACGCCCTTTTTATCAACCAACCGGGCGCTCTATGGCCGGTGACCGGGCGATGTGAAATTTCCACTCCCCCTTGATGGAACTCAGATCCGACAAGAGGACTTGTATATTTCGACGGGCGGAAATTAGGCCACGAGTCGGAGAGCTAGAAAGGAGAAATGTATAAAAACCGAATAAACACATGTGGGTAGACAAGACAGGGATTGCGGGAGCGAGCAACTTGGTTGAACTAGGAGGAACCTTCAACCAAGGGGATTCCGAGAAAGGTAACAGTGGCTACTACCCTTGCGAAATCAGGGCGGGGGGATGATATTACAAGGATAAGGATTCCGAGCGGTATGAGACAGGAATTTGGTGACGAAAGGAAAATGGGGAATGGGCATGTATCTTTCGCAGAAAGAGGAACAGGTGGGTAAATCAGGTGAGAGAAGAGAGAGGAGAGTTCGGGCCGAAAAGAAGTCGTCCATGCCCATTCAAGATGTATAGTTCGTGATATCGTCAAAGAGTAAGTCATGAACGCAATTGTGGTGGATGGGGGGGTACCACAGATGGACGTCAGATTTTATCTGAGGATTCCTTCATCCCCAAGTTTGCTCTTGCAAGGGAGACGAGCCACTGGAGATATCCGTCAACCACGGTGCAGTGGGCTTGCCGTCGGGTCCGGCGGTGCGGTAATCGCGGAGGTTGCTGCGACTGGACACGCCCCAATTTCCGGCACTACCGGACCGAGTGTGCCCGCTAGTACGAGAAGAGGTGCGAGGGATGCCCAACGGAGGCGAATCGTTGTGAGCGGTGACCGGAGAATGGGTGACAGGGTCCATGCCGCCGAGGCTTCCGTCTACGGAGGGACGTGATTGGTGTTTCCGCTAGAGGCGGAGATTAATCGGGGTTCGACCATATATGGGAGGCATAATAACATACCTGGCCGACAATGTCAAGTCGAGCGCTGGCGTGGCGACCAAAGTCAGGACCGGCCGTGACAGGGCCATGGGTCATGATCGGAGCGGGAACGTTAGCCTGGATAAGCATCCCGTTTGCCAAAGTGGGGTAGGCAGACTTGTTCTGTTTAGAAGCCAGGGGGTCCAAGACGGAAGTATCGACTCTCAGAGATCCCATAGGAGGTCTTCCAGTAGTGACGGTAGGTGGGGGAGGAGTCGAAGTAACACTTCCAGTGGAATTGGCATCCTGGTTGCGCTTGGCAGAGATGCGAGCGAGGAGAGAGCTTCCAGAAGTGTCGTTGGGGTCGCTGTTAGTGCTCGACGATCGGTCGCGTCCGGCAGATTGAGTAGGCGGGGGAGTGCCCTCGGACCCTGGTCCTCCACCATTAGGGACTTCAGTATGGATAAAGCAACACCGTTTGCCATAAGGGCAAGATCCGGAGACCCAGAAGGTCTAGGAGGGCATTAGGCGGCAGTCACAAGCAAAGCAAAGATTAGACACACCCTGCAGATCTCTGTTTTGTATTTAGGGTGCCGCGGGACCTTCCGAAGTTCCTCTTCTCCGTGAGCGAACTGGCACTTGCTCCCGTACCTGCAGGTTCCCTTCTCTTCCCAGCTACGACAGAGCTCCGTTTTGTAGAGACCCAACTTCCTGTTGTTCGCGCTTGGACCGTTGCCACTTGAGGTGGGGTTCTGAGCGACCGTGGAGGCCGGGGAAGTCAGTCCGCTGTTGGTGGCGGGTGTATTATATGTGCCCGTGTATTGGGTTTGGAGTTGCCTGGCCATCAACTGCGCAGCAGCGAGATCATTGGGTCCGTAGGTCTCGGGTGGGTAGAACTGATTGGCAAACATAGAGAGAGTGGGCCCACCAAGAGCGGTCGGAGGGTACATTCCGGCAGGGAATTGCTGGAGGTTATTGGTCAGAAGTTGTTGCAACGCAGCAGCATCACGGAGTGAAGCGGGATCGGAAGCTGAATGCTGATGAGTAGAACGGAAGGGCTGTCCCTGTACCCGGGCAATGGCAGGATCCTGCGGCATAATCATATCGAACAGCTGTTGAGTGCTCCCGGCGGCGAGAGCTGGCACGGGGTATGAAAAATTGGCCGGGCTTGGCAGAACATTTTGAAGCTGTTGATTGAAGCCACGAGCGGCCTGGGGCTGGCGGAACGGCGCAGCCGATTGTCCGTTGTTCATACGGGGCTGAACGAAGGCGTTCCCGGGGAATTGTCTCTGAGGAGCGTTATAATCGACCTGGAAATCCTGCTGATCGCGGGCAGAGAGGGAGGGGAAGGTGGGCTGATCGCCGTGAGACCATTTCTGATGTGGAGATATGGGTCAGTTGGCTTCAATGTGATTAGTGCGAGCCAATGATACCAACCTGGTCAATGGAGCTATGAAGCGCCCTGCCATTTGATGCGTCAGCGGAAGATCCCCGGGAATGCGTTGGAAGGACGAGGTTCTGATCGGACGGGGAAGAATCGAGACTGGTGTTTGAAGATGTCTCCAACGGGCTGCCCTCGTGGCCAGGAGTGGCGGCATTGCGCATTTTAGGGATTGAGTCCTCGCCAGCAATCCGGAGCTTGGACATAGTATCTGCGAGTTCCCAATCAGCGGGCTGGACCATGGAACCTGTTCCGGGGAAACGCCAAGTGTAGTCGTCAGCAGGTGCGATGAGCGTGATGTCGGAGGAGAGAGATGGTAACTCGGCTGGGCGTCCAATGAGCACCGCAGTGGTACCGTCTAGTTACGGGAATACGTACGTTTTTGATTAGTCGAAGGTGGAGTGCGACGAGGTGCGGTGGGGGGAACGAGCATTTCACTGTTTTCCGTGTGAGCGTCAATTGAGATAAGCACTGAGAAAATCCCTCACGATAGTTTTCGGTTAGTTTTGCGAACGCAGTGGTTGGTAAACAAGAACGTGAGGCTGTATACTGGGCAAGGGGGGGTTAGCGGATGACTTGTGGGTGACGGAGCGATGGCGAACCAATTAAAGATAAGTGAAGCGTCGAGTCCGAGGTCTGTTACCGGGTGGGAGGAATAAACTTGGACGTATATTGAGAGAATAATGAATTGATGAGTGGCCGGTTGGAGGGGGACGGGCTGGGAGTCTAGGTGGACTGCACTTGAGGAGCAAGAACGGTATATAAAAAAGTCGTGAGTTCGTTCTGGGTTTATAACTGGAAAGGGTGAGTGAATGGGGAAGGGGGAGATGAAGGGAGAGATGGAAAAGGACGGGGACGTACGTTACTCGGACGGTCGTTTTGATTCGGGGTGGGTGTCGAGGCGCGGGGACTTCCAGCCTTAAAGCGTCTGGTGGGGTCCTTGCCTGCAAGCAATCAATTACCCGAACACGCTGCTGGCTCGTGTATCTAATCCAAAATCTCCGCACTCAGTCCAACAGTCGTCTGGCCAGGATAAATCCGAGAATGTGAGATCCTCACCTTTCGTCCACCACTCGGGCGAAATAATAATAGAGGAAAAAGTTGGGAAAAAAATATTCGAATCCTCGCGGTCGTCGTCTCAGTCACAGTCCGAAACCGCAGCGCTTCGCCTTCACCGCCTCATCACACGTGACGTTCCTCTCTCTGTCTAGCTCAAACACGTGATCGACGCGCCACGCTTTTCCCTCGCGACCCAGGACACGAGGGTGGGTCGATTCTAGAACGCGCGTTCCAAATGAAATCTTCTTTCAATTCCAAAAGCTTAGTCCAGCGGCGCGTCACATTGCTGTTCTTGCTCCTGCTCCTCCGTAATCGGCTCGGCACCCACAATTAATCCCTCGGCAAAACACACCGTATCTGTCGTTTCTCCGCAAGGATCCATGTCTCCTCCCACGCATTGCATCAATGAACAGAGAACAAGCGTATTCCCTCTCCCGCTGTCCCGGTTCCGCTGTCCCGCGTCCCCAACCGACCTTGACACTGCGATCTTCTCTGCCTGATTCGGCACCTCGTCTTTTTTACGTTTAGCACATCTCCCGAGCCGGCGTCGTATATGCGATTGAATTATTACTCTTGTACAACTACAGCAACACAGGCGCTCATCATCATCGTTCGCCTTTACATCTCACTGTCCAATAGGGAGACTCCACGACTACGCGTCTGAACCCCAAGCCCAGTTAGTGAGATCGACCCCATGGAAACATTGAGACCAACATACAATACGATGTCCCGACCAGCATTGTGGACAGATTCTGCAGCTGATCTTCATCAAACAGCAACTGATCCTTGACCCAGGTGTCCTGTCGACAACACGGCGCCGTCAGATTCTCATCGATATTGATTAGGCGCACATTATAGGTTTTCCCTTACCTGATGGGTCTAGATAGACAGCGGCCAAAGATCGATTAGCGTCATCCGGCCGCAAAATTAAAAGATTTCCCTTACTTTCTTGAATTCAGATGCACACTTCTTGATAGTGGTCGATATCGGCGGAGGATCCGTAGTGTGTGCAGCAAGTACTACCGATGGTCAACCGTTGCCATTATCAGTGCAATCTGGGGTGGTCATGACAAAACTGAAGCCCACCATCAGTCAGCGCTGGCATCCAAGGTTCGACCGAATACGGGAAGCTTTCGATCAGAGCGCACAGGCCGAGGATCCCAGAATGCAATAACCTCAGTTTCTCCGCATATCCAGCATCTTGACGTGATGGTAATCTTGCCTTCCTAACCAGGCCAATGAACCGATTCTAGTTTCGCACACAGATCAAACCTTAGATGTGAAATCGCTTCCCAAACGCGCTACACACCTTCAGTGGAATGATGCTCTGCCTTTGCGAACACCTGACAATCCCCGAGAGAGCCTTGGACGCCATCTCTCTCACCTCTACGTTCTCATCTCCAAGGCAGTCCAACAATACCTCCATGACTTGTGTAGCTCCGGAATTAGAAATACTCAACAAGTTTCGGTAGAAGAAAACCACAAGGGTAGGTAACGCATTCAGCCTGATTCTCCACGACTGTTCCACGCGTCAGGACCGCAGGGATATTGACATAAACGACCGAATACGCTCACCGTAGATGACTTGATCGCGTTCACGAAATGATTCAGGATATCCTCGACATACTCGTGAGGAGGAGTTACGGCAGACAGGACGTAAAGCACCGCCGACTACATTACTAGTGAGGCCTTGCGTCATTCATAATGACGAATTACTCACAGCGTAGATTTGTAATTCTGAGCTGTCGTTTAGTTCAGACATCTTGAGTATTTCCGGCCTGCAAAATGACGTGATCAGCCCCCCTGACAGCACGAAGACGCTAACTTGTCATCTCACAACATGGGCTTAATGTACTTGAACATCAATGGCGCCACTGGCCCATGCGACATCGTCCACATCCACAATAGCACTGGCGTAGCTTCAGGAACGAAGAGCTCTCAATACATCGCAATACTCACGGGTCAGTCCAACTTTGTCATATTGCGACTGGTTCGTCCGCGGTGGGGGCAATCGCTGCTCCTTCCACTCAGGCAGTTTTTGGACCATGGCAACCGCGTTTTCTAAGTAACGAGCCGACCTGGATACAGGATGAAGCACGTAAGACGTCGGCAGTTTGCCGCGAGGAATGTGCCTTACCTGATCTGCAGGGGGTCCGGATCAGTCACACACGCGTGAAGGAGTTCCGCTACAGAGGAATACGTCGGATTCCACTGGGCGGAGATAATGATGTATAACGAAGAAGCGATGTGATTCCTCATCTGAGGTGGAAGGTGAGTGATAGCCGACGATAATGAGTATTCTCGACAGACCTCGTTGTACCCGGTGTTTGCGTTATCCAACAGGACCCTGAAGAACTGGTCGGCCAACAGGGCTGAGCGGGGTGCTATGTTGTCGAGAACAATCCCGAAGAGCGACAACGTCTTGTTCACTTGAACTACTTCAGCACCACGTAAAGTATATTTTCTTCATCTCACTTACTAGTAAACGCGGAGTCCCCCTGGAAATCGATAGGTAGGTTGAGAGTCCACTGTATGAGTGGGTTGCTCCTTCTTGGATCTCTGTCGTCCAGTTGAGACTAAAGCACCCTTTATCAGACACGGGTCACGGGTTAAGGTAACGCCAACGCGCTCACGCTAAACACGCTTTTCCAGAAGCTCAATGTATCCGGCTTGATCTGCACAAAAATTTGATCGATTCTGTCCGACGTCCACGTCCAGAGTTTATCCCATTTCTGCTTGGGCCAATGTTTCGATCCTAGGCGAAGGATCTCAGTGTGAGCTAAACAGGACACAAGAAGAGCCTACCACGCAGCAGTCCAACGAGAACTTCGGCACCGGCCCTCTGTTTGAAGCGATCTGAGTCAGTAAGCAGAGGATCGATGCCGTCGAGGATAGTATCGAGGTGGCGGTCCTCAAATGTCTTGGCTTGAATACGACTTAGCCCCACTTCTTACCAAAACTATGGTACGACGACGCACCGAGCGATTTGATGAACTGGACGTGATCATTTCTGAGATCCGGCTTCCCTTCATTTTGCGACGACTCCTGGGCCCACAAGGTCACCAGCTGAGAACAGATCTCTCCACTATCCAGGAGTCCTCCCAGCGTCTCGAGCACGGTTTGGGATGCTTGTTCCCAGGTGATCGGTGAATCTCCCTCTGGAACTTTCAAGTACGCTTTGAGTTCTGGTTGCCACAAGAGGAATCCCGATGTAACCTTGTCAACGTAGATGTTCCTGCCAAACGAGGATGAGTGAGGCCTAAGGTGTTCTATATCATACTTACGATGTTTGGTCCACCAATTCGTCACGAATCGCGGCGATGTTCGGAACAGTAACCTTTCTCTCTACAGGACTGTGCCATTCATCCAACCATAGCTCTTCTGGGCTGGCAGAGTAAGTTCTCATCTTGATTTGGACCGTGATTTTGATTATACCCCTATATTCTCCTATGAAGAGTGAACTACGGAAAGATGGACAATCATGCTCACCGAACTGCAATAGCCCTTGTGGCAGTATGAGGGCTTGTACATTGTTCCAGGAAGAAGCGGGCGAGTTCAGGTGTTGGGACCATATCTCTCTGCAGCAAGCTATACAAGATACGGGTGGCGAACTGCTGATATCTCCACTGTTCCGACATGAGTAAGTAAGCCACGCTGCAAAGACGGCAGAGGACGAACGTGTGTGGACGGCCTTGAGGCGACTGCGAGGACCGATTCCAGCTACAAAATCACGGTTCAACACGCTAAAATTTCACACAAGTGGGTAACGCACATTCCGTTCGTGTTTCCGGGTTTCCCCAATGAACCTCGCTTCCATCTTTCCAAGAGCTTCCTCCAAAAGGGTTCTGTCGATAAGAGAATCACCGAAATCCCCTTCAAGGTCATCCAGAGCCGCGAGGACTCCAGGGATATCTTCCCGGTATGCCTCAGAGTGGACCGCCTCGTCGCTCAGATGCGCCAAACATTCGGATGCACAGTTAGAGACCAGTTTTTGAATAGACGGCTGCCCAGTTGAATGTTCGGTGAAATACAGTACAGGGAAGGAGAACGGGTTACCTTTTCTTGGTGCTGACAATCGAGCAGTCTTGTCAAGTACTGATGTGAGATCTGTACGTCTAGGAACAGTTAGTCGCCAGAAGAGCCTCGCGTGAACAGTTCTGCACACCTGCAAGGGCGTAGTTCGCGAACGCGTTATCCCAGAGCATATAAAGTGCGCCCTTCATACGGTCTGGATCCGTGCCCAGAATCAACGAATCGCACAAAGCAGGCAGGAATGACCTCGTGGAACGAATGTAGCGCTAGGGGGAATAAGCGAGGCCGTTGCGGACCGGTAACAGGATAGGCACACCTCTGAGACCGATCGGACAACTGATTGACAATACCTCCGCAACCTGGTGTACTGGGAAAGAGAAAGTTCGACCAAGTTGTGGATCAACTTGTCGTCGAGAGGAGACCGTTGACGATACATCGCGTTGAGATACATTCTGCTATAGTGGTACAGGTGTGCTCGTTTGAGTATCGTCATTCTGGACCTCTCCTTCTGCCTAGGGGACATTCGGTGCATGCTATTCCGAATCATCATCAGTCCTCTTGATCAGGGGTATCTCAAACGCCGTGACGTACTCCCTCGATTGAATATAGACCTTCCTCTGCGTGCTGTATTGTCCCCTTGAGGTGCCATACTCCAGTAGGAACACCTCGGCGGCCTTCGCAGTGCTGATGATGGCATCCACATGGTCCTCGCCCTCCACGGTGTTCCTCAGAGCGATCGTCTCCGTAGCCCTGTGAACCACTTCTCCGAATCTTACTCGATGTGCCTCGGCAATCTTGTACCTTGGGTCCTCAGGGTCGTCAAGTACAAATCCGGATTTGGCGGATATGTTTGAGAGAAGCAGACCGTCCACCTCAAATTCGTACGAGAAGGTACTATCAGGGACTTTTGGTCGTTCTCGCATGAGGCAAGCAAGACCACCCCATATTGACCGTATGGCACGCATGTATCTGTGGCACAGGTGAATAGCGCAGAAACCAGCAAGGAGGTCTCACTTACCGGCAAAAATCGTTCCGCGCAATGCTGTCCCAGTTGTTACCACTATTGAGGAGTTGGTCAATCTTATCAAGAACGGGACTCCCCACCACGTCGAGGATCTCTAATACGAAATCGATCTCCTCCTTGGAAGGGACTACGCGGAGTCAGCGAGGTCGAGCGCATCTGACATGGAACTCACCGTGCCATTCGATCTTCACATCCTTTGCGCTGTACATCCGTCCCCAGTAAAGGTAGTGATTTGCGTCGAAGTCTTTGGTTTGGGTCAGAAAATAATTTCTAGGGATTCGAAAGACTGATTCTGACTAGGGCTGTCCCATTCTTCCGAGTTGACAAATCGGGTGTCAAGCGGGTAGGTTCCTGTGAGCGTGCTCAGAAGGTGGGAAAGTATTCCACCGGTCGTGGAATAGCCCCGTTTGGACTTCGTCTTTTCGATAAGCAAGTTAAACAAGTCGAGCAAGGATTGCTTGTGCGTTATCAACTGGTGAATGACTGTGATTAGCAACAAGGATTCCTATAAGCCAGCAGACCGCACCGAGCCACTCCCATAACCGAGGCAAGCACGGAGAATCGAGAGATCTGTGAAACCCGACGTCAGAGACTATATCGATCCTCGGCAGAGATACGCACTCCAATGTAACGTAGTGTCGGAAGGAACGGCCGAATGGTTCGACGTCGTCCTCAAGCTTGACGCTCCATGCTTCAGTTCGTCCTGGATTTGGGCTACGCAATGTGGTAAAAATCTGTCAATCGTCTGTCCAGGTTTTGCCCGAGCAAGGCAAGAAACAAGTTGCCCAACGGCCTGAAGGTATCATCAGCGGCCATCTAGGGAATATGGGGTTCTGCGACTACCTACCCTGACTGAGTTGGACCTCGCGTTGGTCGCGGCGTAGTCGAACACGATCTTCAACACCAGGTCAAACAACTGATCCGATAGGTGGAGGCAGATTATATCCAGCATTGATTTTACGGATTTGAGCACCAGTTCCTCCTGCTTTGGAACAGTGTTCCGTTTTCCTCCTTCCTCGGGAAGGTTCTCAAACAACGAAAAGACCCTACGGAAGAGCGAGACCACCCAGTCTGCACAAGAAAAACTTTAGAGAAGTTCAAAGCCCCTTTTGGAATACCTTACCAGCAAATCCAGCGGTACTGTCTCGTACCAGAGCACGTTCCTCTTCCCTGCTAAGCGTAGGCCCTCCGGGTTCGGTGCCTTCTGGAATCGGAATGTCTTCCTCATCAACAGCCATCATCTCATCTCCGGGAGCATCGCTCGCCAGAGCCAGGCCGACGTGATGCGTGAGGTCTCCGATCTTAATACCAGCTTGCACAACAGCTGTAATGAACATCGTAGCACACACAGTCTTGGTGGGATCGTTCTGGATACCGGAGTCAGGGGTTATATGGAACATTGATCGGAGGGAAACAAACCAGATCGATGCCGGGGAGCGAAAGTTCGAGTAACGGTAGGACATGCTTCTGCCCTCCTAGCCAAATCTTTTCCGAGATCAATGGTACGGCAACACCGGCCAAGGTGCTAAGAACAGCAGTGGTACGGTGAGTTTCATTAACCACTTCGAGACCACCATATGCACGCTCGATGATATCTGGCATGACGAGGCTCGGTTCGAGAAGTGCGATCGACTTGAGTGCACCATGGGCGAGGGTCATCGAAATGGGATCCTTCGAAAACATCGACAGCAGAGCAGGGGTTCGTACTGACAGCACGAAAGCTCGCTTGATAGCTGGCGTCAGTCGATATATCTGAATGTCAACACCATCAGAGCCGGGTCTAGTTGCGACCGAATATGTGGACGACGAACCGGAGGTGTTTCACATCCGGGCAATTCTTCGTCTTTCCACCGCTTGCAGAACTCAGAAGCAACGAATTGTAAGAACGTTGTCAGCTATGGGAGAGGGTGAGACTTGCACTGCAGTACTCAAAGGAAGCGCTTACGAATACGGACCAAGGTCCAAAGTTCGATGGATGGAAGAAGGATTCCGTGCTTGTGAAAAGTTTATCGAGGGAGTCCAGAGCCTTCGAGCCGGCAAGGTATCCGGGTTGACTCGATCCCGGGGTGTCGGTCGCATCTTTGCGTATCGGACCGTCAACAGCCATTGAATATACAAAAAGCCTCGCAAGCGAGCCTGATGCAACTGTCAACTATATGCGGCGGGCGATGGGGTAAGAACCTACGATAGCGGTTCACACTCTTCTTTATTCTCGATGCGAGCTTCTCTCCGAGTAGGTCAGCCTGAGAGGCTGTCGTGCTCGACCCCTACGAAAATTTACACCACTGCGACACAAACTACACACGATGCATACCTTAGTCGCGCCAACAGGAACATCTAGAATGTGTTCAATCACAGAATGATGGGACGTGAAAAAATGACCTTACTCATGGATCCAAGTGCCTTCCCAACGAGGACAGTCCACTCTGCATCGGTCCAGATCCCTACGTCTTTCCATTTGACGATGCTCCCGGTTTTGTGCTCCTCCGAGAGGTCTCCGCACAACTCGATAAGGCGCGAGTTTAGTACCTCGGAGTTGAAGGCTTCCCATAGTTTGAAAAGCACGGGTACGTAGAGGTGGATGTCAAATGGTGGAAGGAAAGAAGCCATGACGGGGACCATGGCGAGAATAGACTAGTGGGGTCAAATATGAACATAGACTCGCAAAGAAAAGTGTGGCACATACGCTCTGAGTAACAAGGGGTAGGAAGGCGTCAAGCATAGCTGGTATTTCGCTCGGCGGAAAGTACACCTTGACCTGTTCGGCAAGGTACAATAGGATGTTTACAGAATTTCTCCTGCGGGATTATTAGAAAAGACAGACGAGTGTGGAAGTTAACTAGCTAACGTACGAGCTTTCGTACGCTCTCTTCTTAGGCCACAACTCCTTACGTAGCGCACGCCACAGCGGCTTCCAGGGCAATTGGAGGTCCTCAGGGTCGATCTTCCGAGGGGCATCGCCTTTATTGGCGAGTATTCGTGAGAGGTCATCGACCCACGAACGGATGAGGCGAGGTTCGACTCCGGGGAGGAGGGCTAGCTCATAGAACAGACGCACGAGCTTGGCTCGTGTGGAGACGGGCATTGGATATCTCAGCGACAGCCAACTGCGAAGAATTTAGCCCAAGGTGTGTTGCGTAGTGTATGGTAGGGGGGACATACCAATGGAGCAGGTGCGACCAATTGGGCAGCAGCGACCAGTTCTTTGATCGGACGCATACATCTATCTTTCCGATGATGAACTCTAGTTTGGTCTCCATCTCCTCGGGAGTTTCACATTCGTAGGGCAAGGCATCGAGGTACGACTTGAGGGATTCCAGCTGCTTTTCCATTTGCCCCTGAGCAGCTGAGGGCGAATCGATCTCTGGTGGTGTCTCCAACCCGGAGAAGTCATCGTCATCCATCTTGTCCAGTCGTCCTAGGGAGAAGCCGAGAGAGGAAAAGAAATCTGGGATGAGATTAGAGTTGACATCCATGTCTTCCTGGTGCGCAGCTGCTGACGCAGACACACCTCGTCCGTATTTATTGGGTTCCAGGATGTATACGCGGCCTTTGGTGAGTGTAGATCGGTGAACGCGTACCCCCTCGCCCGATCGATGCAGCGGCACGTGCCCCGCCGAACGATGTTCTCCGCATCATCTGCATCCGCCATCCGACTGCGGCTGACGAAGCCGTCAGTCAGAATAACTCTACGCGCACCCGTCTCTAAGGGGCTTGCGAACCTCTCTGTGGCCAGGAATACGCGTCACAGATTTGTCGGAACAGGCAGGCTCGTCCTCGGCACTGTTCTCTTGGCCTCTTTCGCCCTTGCAACCACCCGCGTATATACTGATGCGGAGACGGAGGCTTCCAATGTCGTCAGTAAGTGCGGTATTGATAATGGCGTGGGCTTTGTTGATGATGACTTTCTGGTAGTTGACCCGAGTACTTCCATAACCTTCCCGAAGACGATGCACATCCCCTCCAGGGTGCCCATTCCGGACCTCAGTCTGGTTGGGGTCGGCGTGAGGACAGTCTCGTTCCTGGGGATCAAGGTGTACTCTGTCGCATTCTACGCGGACTTGAAAAATCCGGCGCTACAGGTTCCCTCTTGTTTCTCGCCTCGATTCACCCCATGCTAATTCATGGATAGATACCCCAGTCAGCCACCCCCGCAGAAAAAACCGACTATATCATCCAAAATACGACATGTGCGCTCAGGGTTATCCCTACGCGAAACACATCATATAGTCACCTCCGCGACGGTTTCATGAGAGCACTACAAGCACGGTTGGTTCTCGCCAAGAAGTCGGAGGCGCTGACACCACAAGATGAGCTCGAGATCCAATCTCCCCTACGCAAATTCAAATCCATGTTCCCTAATAAACCGCTCGAGAAGCACCAACCGCTGGACCTCCTCTTCTTGGCACCCGTTATCGGTGAACCTCGAAATGTAATCGTCCGTGATCTCGGCTCGGTCCAGAGCGACTGGCTGGCGCGAGAACTTTTGCGTGCTTATTTCCACGAAAATGGTATCAGCCCAGCGGTGAGTTTAAATGCAATACCGGTGCCCCATGTCTTTGACATCCTCGCACGTAGATGAAAGACGACGTTTGGAGAAACATAGAGGGTTTCGGCACAGATAATCGCCGGATTGTCTGAATTCTCTTGATTTTCGCACATCTAGTAGTCCAATAACTTTATTTTTCCTAGTTAGTTTTTGGGAACCACGTCCTTTAGAAACTTGCTAACCCTTGTTGAATTCTGAAAATGAGCAAACGTGGGAAAAGTTGAATGTCTCCGTTGATCGAGTGAGGGAAGAAGTCAACACCTCTCCTCCACAGTCATGATAGTCAGGATAACCGTGTCCGCGACAAGGCATTGTCTTCTGCGTCCAACAACACCAAGAATCTCATCGCGGATTGCTGTCTTTAAACTCGCCGTGAATCGGTCTTATACTACTCACCGGAGCGGCGCGTCAGACTTGCTCTCGCAAACTCTGGATGTGAAGCGTGGGTCCCGGAGAGAAGACACAGTGGGACCCTTCATGTTAGGAGTGCCCCCATCACAACAGAGCGTAGGAAACGTGAAAAAGTGGTCTGAGTTGAGCACTGGTGGAAAAGGTGTGTGTCATGTATAGCCATGGTCGTGATGCTGACGGTTACTTCCGTCCTTTCTTGTTACTAAGCCGTTCGGACTGCCTCAAGGACAGGGAATCTGGTCGTTATCCTTTTTGGAGCCGGATTCTCTGCTCTCCTTCTGTACGCTCTGACCTCAGAACTGTTCTCGAAAAACTCGCCAACTGTCCTGTACAAGGATGCTTGCAAGCTAATTGAAACATCACCCCGTGTACGCGGCGACACTTCACCTGAGCGCGAGCAATGCTAACGATATCCGAACAGGTTGCACGGTATCTGCACGGACCCCTCACCTTCCACAACAACCCACCAAGTGCTGTCCGCCCCAGACATCGAAACCGCCACGTCTCCTCCTACATCCGCTCTGACAGGTCAGGGAGGGAACACATGTTCCTTCACTTTTATATCCAAGGCAGCCAACCTGGGGCGAAGGTTGCTGACTCGTCTGAGGGGTACCTCGATCCTGTGATTCACTGGACCGGTGACGGTTTTTCAAGGTTGAGCGACATATCATTCGATGACATAGTCGATGGGGTCAGGGCTCGCGCTGCCGGTGTAGCAGAATCGTCGAAGGCGTTATTCAGGTTCCTGAGCGGTGAACCTACTTCAACGCCTTCCGCCGATCGGCCTCCGACCCGCGAACCTGCACCAGCGGAAAAGGAACCAAGCAGAGTGTGGAGTTTCGCTGGCCTGTTCTCGGGCATCAAAGGGAAACGACACGGGGATGGGTTGGGTGCGGCTGATGGCAGGGTGTTTCTCGAGGGTGAAGCCCATGCAGAGCTGGTTCGCAACGATCAAGGATACTTCGATTTTAAAGACCTTATCGTCGAAATACCAAGTGCGTTGCTTACCTACCCATATGCGGCGTGTTTCCAGTGCTCACAGCTCCACAGATTCGCATACTCCGAACCGTATCCAAGTCGCCGTAATCCTGTCTGGACAGGGGGACTGATCGTTGAACGGATCGTTTGGGTATAATCCACTCTTGCATACATTGTATTATAGTATCGCACGATACAGCCTAATAACAACCCCTGAAATGAGACCCCAATCTGATGATTACTCTCCGTACAGCTTCTGCACTCGCTTGAGCACAGAGTCCTTCGACGGGTCGTAGGGGTGGTCTTTAGAAGGGATTTCCAGGAGGGCCGGGAACGCAGACTGGTACCGGTCAACCATAGGTCTTATCTTCTCAGCTATCTGGGTACGTGTGGCCGATTGTGACATGTGAACAATAGAACGTCGTTGTAAGAGAAACTGCGTACATGTTGGTTGATGAGGAGGATGGCAATATCCTTACGCTCCGTAAATGTCTCGAAAGCATTCTCAATCGTTGAGATTTGTGTTTCTGGAGACAAGTTTTGGTCAAAAATTAAGGCACTTGAAGCGATGGACCTTACTGGAGTCGACGATGAGGAAATTCTTCTCGTGCTTCTCGTTAATGTGGCCGATCCCTGCCAATAATAGACCAGTGATTGAGTCCTATGGAACAGGAGACGTCTCAGTCGCTAAGCGTGGCCTGAAGAGGTCTGTCAGAGTTACTTCGTCGCCGATGACGGCCAAGAGGTTGCGATCCTTGAAGGAGGTTGACATGGACGTTACAGTGACTGTCAGAACGACAGAGGCCCAACTTTCCTGATCCGTAACCACCACCGCATGGATATCTTCAACCGACCGCCGGCAATATCTGAAGACACAATCCAATACAGGCTCTATCCAGCAGAACACTCCGCAGACAAGGTCTCTGTGCTGACACTAGCTACAGTGCTCAAAAGTTACACGGATGGTTTATTGCCTGGATTCTTGTGGCATCGAGATCCGTTCGAGCTCAAGGTCGCCTCGGATACGAATGG
>Ga0307515_10011939_pt1 | contig 16405 bp, 7 predicted proteins | sample 17_EM_MG_FD_194513 | JGI IMG/M metagenome (GOLD analysis project Ga0307515, IMG submission 194513) | Populus trichocarpa ectomycorrhiza microbial communities from riparian zone in the Pacific Northwest, United States - 17_EM | ecosystem: Host-associated > Plants > Roots > Unclassified | place...
ATAGCCTAATAGGCGCGCTAGGTAGATACCCTATCTTAGTTTAACTTCCTAATTATATATAGGCTAGGCGCTACTAACTATATAGACGCTCTTATAAGGCGTAAATAGGATATAAATAACCAGACAGCTATAAAGATCTTATTACGGACCTAAGCGCTACTATAACTAGAGCACCTTAACTCCTAAATACGGGCAGAACTAAATATAAACTCTTTAGATGCTAAGATATACCCTATTAACTCCATAGAACTAGACCTTATTAATAAACTACTACAGGTAAACCGTACGGCCCCTTCTTTATAGGAGTACCGCGAAAAGGTAAAGAACGTTTCTAGCCTATAGTCCCTTAAAAGTGGACTACTTAAGCACTGTAAACGGCTAGTGGTAGCAGAGGAATAGAACTTACGGACTTAGCTTATTACCGAAGCATATACCTAGGTCTTTACGGCCCACCCTAGAAAAAATAAGACCTATAGGATTATTAGTAACCGCTACTACTAGCCCGGAATAATTATAGATATTAACCGCTATATATAGAACTGCAATAACTACTATAGGTCCATAATTCCACAAGATAAGACCCTAGGATTATTAAAACCCCTCTTAATACCCGACCGCCCCTAGTAATATATCTCTATAGACTTTTATAAGCTACCTCTAGACCATAACAGATATAATATAGTTATAATTCTAGTTAACCGCTTTAGTAAGCGCCTATTCTTAATTCCCTATTATAAGAATATTAATACTAAAGAGGTAGCCCAACTGTATATTTACTACGTCTACCAAATTTACGGACTACTAGATACTATTATATCCAACTATAGGCCGTAGTTTATATTAGCCTTTTAAAATAAGTTCACCTGGATCTTAGGTATTAAGCTAAAGCTTTTTATAGCATATTACCCCTAAATAGACGGTTAAACGGAGATTATAAATTAATACTTGGACTAGAGACTCTGGCCTTTTATTAACTACTTCTAAAATAACTAGGCTAAACTATTACCCTTAATAAACTACGCCTAAGCGACCCTACCCTATAACTCTACCGGATTTGCCCCTATTTAACTAAAAATAGGTTACCTACCCCGTATAAGCTTTAACTAGGAAAGACTAGAAGGGCCCTAGACTATATATAAAAAACTATCTTATAAGAAAGCCTAGCAGTACGCTAAGCGCTTAAAAGAAGTTTAGAAAGTAGCCTATACAAACCTAAAAAAGGCTTAAAAATTAAGTAGGTCTTTCTTCCTAAATGCAGCTATAATATCGTTAATGTAGAAGAAGACTATTAGCCAATTATTATAATATAGGTAAGGCTCCTCCGCCATTAGCTTTAAGCCTTCCTTTTTTAGTATTATTATTAAGTCACTATATTATAGCAGAGGTAATTATCGCAATCCATAGAGCGCTCTTTAAAGTAATAGGCATTTGCCCTTAATTAAAAATCTATTTAGATACTTAATATAGATAACCTTATTAATTAGGCTATTTGCGAATACATTAATAGCGTTACCTTACTAGCAGTCTAGGTTAAATATTATAATAATAGCCATTAAGGCTCTAAACGATCTTGCTACTAAAGTTATGGTATAGGTGTCCTTGTAAACTAACTTTTATAGATCACCTTATGCGCAAAAACAAGCTTTAAATCTCGTTAGATATCTATTAATATTAGTTTTATATATAAATACCCAGATAACAGGCACTGTTTTAGTATGGATCGTCTTATTAATAACTTAAAATGTTCCTCGATTTTAAAGGTCTGTGTATTCCTTTTAGGCAGCAGCCGTAAACTCTTCCTTATATTAATATCTTTAAAGCTCCTTCTAATTTCTAGGCGGCGGTAGGAGCTAATCGCGGTATAGCTTTTTGTGAAATATAAGCCCTATATTAAAGGCTAATCTTTAAGCTAGAAGGCTCTAGTTAGTAATATTAGTAAGAAAGCCTATATAGATCTTTAATTGTCCTTTAAGTCTCTTTCCTTTAACTACGTTTTACTCTCCTATATTGCTATTAATCTTCTTCTTTAGCTTAGCTTTACTAAGGTGTTTAAGGACGGTAGTAAAGGCTCTAGTAAGTTAGGTTCTGGCGTCTTATTTAGGGTAGAAAGCCCTAAAGCTAAGTCGTCTTTAGAGCTTAAATCTTATTACTTACTACTCTTAATATTAGGCTCTTCCTTATTTCTACTAGATTCTACCTATTATCTTCCTTTAGTATTAACTTAAATCTCATCTTAAGTCTTATTACTTTTGTTAGATAATAATTCTAATTTATTTTAGAGATCCTATATGTCGGTATCACCCGGGGGGGTACTGCAATTGCAATATAAGGTAACTGGTTCTTGATTCATTTGTGTTCTTTTTCGTCTACCAAAAGAGAAAGAAAGGGGTAGTAAAGGTCGGGCTATCTATCGGGCCGTAGGTGGTCAGGTGATCTACGCTACGCATACAGCCCCTACCGCATACGCTCTACGCCATCCATCTAATGCAATATTTATAACCTCTACTCGTACAGACACTATATTTAATAGACATTAATAATTTCTAACATTTAGTTAGTTCTAACTTAGAGTATATTTGCTAAATCTGGCTATAAGTTATTATAGAGCAACCGCTTATTAAACTTTATATCTCTTATTCTAATAACCTTTTTCTAACTAGGAATATAAATTCGGAATATATTCATTAAATTATACCCTACTAGATATCCTATATAGGCCCTTAGCGTAAGCTTATTTAGGCATAGAATATTATATTTAAGAGGGTAGGCCTTACAGCCATAGACTTATAGGTGGCCTATATTTAGCTTTAGTGGTAATATACCTATAGCTAACTAAATTCTTTTAAAAGGTGTTTGCCACCTAAGTCTTCTACTAGGCGTTTAATTAAGTAAATAGGTAGCTGCTTTATAGACTTTAGGATATAGCTTCTCTAGTAAATAGGTCTTAATTCTTATACACCGAGCCTTTTATATAATTACCCCTCTAGATTATTCCGCTGGACTATTTTATAATTAAGTATTAGGTGCCAATCCTTTAAGACTAATTTCTTATTTAGCTGCCTATTCCTTAAATTCGCCTATAAAAGATATCTCTCTATTTATATAGATACTAGCTACCTTAAAGCCATATTATTATTTAATAATATTATAATATTTAATAACAATTTAGGTAAGGGACGACTTCTTAGCTATTATCTCTACCTTCTTTATTTATATCGCGTCATTAAGAAAATGTACCGCGTACTTATTGCCATTAAATACAACTATTTCAGGTATTAAATTAAGGTGGATTCTATAGAAAGGAACCAGTAACTAAGTTAGAGGTCTTCTAGATACCACCTTATAAGCTTTACTTACTCCATATAATTTACATTCTACCGTTATTAGGCCTTTTACAATCGCACCCGTTACTAACTAAGGTAGTTACTTAATTACGTCTTTTCCTGTATAGCCTAATCGCTAGTACTATATATAGCCTTCTGCCTAATTTAGCAGAGGCTTTAATAAATACTTTACTAGCTTTAATTAAGTTATAAATAAAGCCTCTTATAAGTCCTTTAGCTTATTATATTTAACCGTTTTCTAACTATAGTAGTAGCTATAGCGGAAATACGTCTCGTTATTACTAGAGAAGATAGTATTCTCTTTATTATTCTAATAGACTCCCTTATTATTAAGCTTTTAGAGGCATACTAGGTTAGTATAAAAGCTTAGTATATAGGCTGTTTATAAGAGCTGTATCTATATCTTACCTATTAGGCGGTTAATTATAACTATAGCTGTGCTATAGCCTACGATCTCTTCTATATTCGATCCTACGTAGGGCCAATCTAACGTAGGCTTAATGTTGCTAATAAATCTAGCTCAATCGTTAATAACATATATAGTGGTTCCTGAGTTAAGGATAAAGCTATTATAAAGCTTATAATTAGAGGTTATATTATAGGCTCCTACTTAATAAATAGCAAAGGCTCCTTTACTAGGCTCTTAAGAGCTCTACTTATTGCCATCCTTTAGCTTCTTATTGGCTTAATCGTCCTTTTTAATTTGCTTAATATAAGCCTTAATTTTAGGCGTCGTATTAGCAATCTTCTTATCCACCTTTTTCTAAATTTCGTTACTTGGTTTAAACTACAATAGGTAAGGAATTAACTCTACAATATACCAGCACTTATTAAAGTAGTAACGTTTTCTATATAGGCACTTTAGCAGCAATCGCCTTTCCTTCTTCTGCTTATCTGCTAATAATTAAGGTTTTAATTTAGGCTTTAAATTTAGTAACTTATCTTTAAAGGTAACTCCAAAGGATCCTCCTTATGGGGTTTTGCCCTTCTAGGCAAGGTCCGTATAATAGTGGTTTTAGTATATTTCGACCAGTTTAAAGAAGGTAGAAAGCATCTTCTTCTCCCACTTACGCTTATTAAGCTCATTCTTCCAATATTCTAACTAGCTTAGTGTAATTAATTCAACTATATATATAAAGTCTTTTACTAAACAATTACCATCTACCTTAGGTAGAGCTTGCTCCTTATACTTAGTATATACCTTCTCCTACTTTTATAACTAGACCTTAAAGTTTTAGTTCTAAGGCGCCTTCTTAAGCTTTGCATATTAAGTGGCTATTTAAAGCTTTTAGGCGTAGTTAGTTAGAGTAATTCTCTTCTTAAGAGATACCAAGATGTTATAGGTAGTGGTGCATTTAAACGTGTAGATAAGGTAGGTACGTAAGATAGAGCTTAGGATGTGGCTGCGTAACGTATTAAGAGCTAATAGCTGTTTTCTATATAGCTTTATATTGTCCCTATGGTCGACTTTAAGCGTACGGAGCTTCTCCTTCTCCTCCTTATCTAGGTCCGCGATCTTCGTTTTCCCCCGGCTATTAGTATCCTTAAGTGAGGCATAAATAGGTTCTTTAAGCTGTAGCAGATCAGTCTTAGGTGTTAATAGGTTAACACACTTCCAGAGACAATTGTTATTTGCTTTTAACTTAATAACCTTAATCTATTTATCCTAATTGTTTAGGCTTATAAGGATAACGGATAATATAATAACGGGAGGGGTTTCTTGTTAAGAAGTTATTGTGGGTAGTTGTCTATAATTAAGATAATAATTAAAATTAATGGGAATAAAGGCTTTGGAATTAAAGATGATGTAGTAGATGGCCTGGGCTTATAACTGTTGAACGGACGATTAGGAATGAGAACTCTGTTTATTAAAGAGGGCTCTAGAAGCTCTCTTATATACATTAGGTAGGTCCAAATATAATAACGACGACGTCGTTATTTAGTAGGTCATAGTTAAGAGAAATAGGTAATGAGACGTTCGATAAGATATATGAGCTTAAGATACGAGACAACTGAGACATAGTTTGTATAGACGATCTAGGTCGTCAGACAGTATTACGATGGTAGTAAGGAACTTCGATTCAGGTCGACACAATGTATATCATTCCCCTTTTGTCTTGACTCTTTCAACGATACTGGTCAATGACGGACCGGGTCCCCAAGTAGCGGTGGCAAGAAGATCGCCGGTACAAGTCTTGTTGAATATATTAGAAGAACAGTTTCCGGATATACATAACTCTGGAAATTATCTACTTCTTATAGAAATGAGGGATTTTCCCTTATGCCACTACTCGACCGAAGCCTATTTCAGCTGCATCGCCATTTTAAGAGTAATTCAGACGATCCAGCCTTCCTAATCAATCAAACGGTATTGGCCGCAACCCAGGTGCATTTTCGCCATGCGGACTCCAGCACATGCCTTTCGTCGCTACTCCCAATATCATCGTTAGCACGGATCCCTAGACCGAGTCTTCAACCCTTCGCTTCTTAGTAAATAATAGCCATACCAACACCCATCGATCCGGACAACTTGGCGGGATGAATGACGAACATGAACGCGAAGGCGAATAGTTGGTCCGTACGTATAGGTCACCGGTCTCAAGGACACAATTGCTAGGGTGCGGAGCTACATGGAGCGGAGGACGCGTTACGAACGGACCATGCTGTACCCGACTCTCCGGCCAATGGAGGGTTATCTACCTAGCCATCAATGTGTCTCAGCGAAGCCGCGGACGTCCCTCAACGAGGTGTTAGGATTCAATGGAGGCCCATTTAACCATATTGCTTCCCGGGGCTCCGGATAATGGACCGCCAACGGCTCTACGCAGTGTCCGTGTAAGAATAGTAAGCCCAGTGCGGTATTGTGGTCCAGCGCAGGGTAGAGTTCCTATCGGCAGAGTGGCCCAAGGAAGTCGCAGTACACTAGAATTATATCTGAAGCTGAAAGACATCGCCACCGACCATATTCCATGCTGCGTTGAGGGCAGCTCCAGAGGCATGCGAATTCGGGACACATCTCATCCGGATGCTCTGTGGATGATGGGAACCATAGCTCTAGAAGAGATACTGTGCAACGAGCTCAACGAAGAGCCTATATTAGGTCTGTTAGTGTCTTCGGTCGATAATAAGAACCGATGAGGGTTGGGTTGTCGCAGTGCTAGATCATAAGTTCATGACTGCTGTGGGTTTTATGACACGACGCAGGAAACCAAAGCATTATGGAGCCAATGCTGAGGAGTCACCTTCCTAAACGGATGCCGAATTAGCTGTGAAGCGCTATAACTTAAGGATTCCACGGCTGTGGGGCCGTCAATGCCTTACCTCACTGCTGTGGAGTTCTGGGCTGATCTTGTCACATTTGCACGTCGCCATGAAATCGCAAGAGAGCTCGGACTCAGGGAATCTTCGTGCGAAGTGGCAGCGAGTGTGTGTAAGATGGGAGGTATGTAAGTTAGTAGGTGTTGGTTGAGAGGGACGACTACTCGCCGAGTGTCGACACCAAATATTTTGTGTGTCAAGCTGGAGGTAGTTTTGTATGTCGACGTTTGCATCGGCGTCGACTGCCAGGGATTTTCCGGATCAACATACGAAATTGTTTTGCTGTCGATGTTCGTGACCGGTGTCGATGGGGATAGTTGTTCCGTGTCGACATAGAAATTTTTGATGTCAACGTTCTGACAGAAGTCGACAAAATTTTGGTGTCGACATTCATGATCCGCGTCGACATACAAATGTTTTTTCCATTGGAGTCGACATACAAAACGTCGTTCCGAAGCGCCGGTCGTCGACTCCTACTATTCCCGGGTCGACATTCAGAATATTTGCGAGTTGACATACAAAACTTTTTACATGTCGATACTCAGCAATTCATCGTTTCCTACCGGAATATGCGATGCCTTGCACCTTTTTCCATTGCTATGCTTCTCTGAAGCTAAATATAATTCATACCGCTATGCGCCCACACTCGGACTTGGAGCTCTTATAGTACCATTCAGTGAGTCCTTGTGCTTTTCTAAGGAGAATCGCCGAGTCGGAGCCTTATGCGGCACCCACCACGAGTTTCCGTTCTTCTAACCGACAGCGGATGAAATTGATATTCTAGGAATTTATTGTAGGGATAGAAATATATGACAGGGATTAATTACATGGGTTTCTCTCACCGTTAGCACCTTCATCGCCTGGAACGAGAGGACCTTTATATGCAGGACGATCGGGGGTGAGCAGAATTTGGTGAAGATCAACATAGGGAGTAGTAGGACACTAAAGATTTACTGCGAAGTATCTTAAGAAGCAGATTCGAAGAAGTATCCCAGGGACTACACCGTTGCTCAAATGTCAAGGCCTCCGAAGCTAAAAGGAACCATCGTCAGACCAATTCTTCGGATTCCTGTCTTCTTCCAGTATACCACGACGCAAGCACGCTTCATGCGCCGTCAGCAGAGGATAGCACATGCCTGGATCTTTCGGAATGACTACAGACATTCGAAGATACGTCGATCTCCGCAAACGTTCCGAAGGCGGAACGCTACGTACTACTGCACGTACACTCTAATGTGATTTTCTGGCGGTGACATTGGATGGTGAAGGCTGACATTCGTACTGGGGATGGCGCTTGAAAGTTCCAGTATCTTCCCAGGATCTTGTGGTCGTTGAGTTTAACATTCACCCTGGGCGACGAGGCCCTAGGCTACCTTAAACCCGATGGTAAGGAGTATATACCGGTTTGAACAAGCATATCCGAAACCTTCTGGCAATAGATGTTGCGAGTTGAATCCCTAAGACAACGAGCTGAGTAATCGGGGGCAGTGGATAAGGCAGAACAGACAACGATGCTGACGATAATTATGTCCCTAACGGCAAAGCTGATGTACAGTACGGTAGCTGCTTGTTCATCACAAATGCCTGCGGCATGCTAGTAAACAAAATCATGGTCTACTGAATCCCAACTCATGCAAACGCAGGGCCACTCGTGGCAAAAATACCGCTCTACACTCCAGGGAACAAGTGGATGGAAATAGACTTCCCTGCCTAACCAATGTCGGAATGATCCAAACATACAGCTCAGCATCGTCTGGCAGTACGTAATTCTTGATCTTCACCCCTTTGCGCTTTACGATACCTCCGCTGTGGAGAATACTATCAAGGATTTCTTAATGGTAAGATCCAGCTCCCTCATCAAGAAAGATAGAGACCTCGGACGGTGAGCGACTTCATGTCATTGAATACTGCTACCGTCAGAGCAACTACCTATGATGCGAATGGAATCAATTAATGCCTACTTTATCCTAATGACGCTGGGTGTATCGATCTCGACAAACGTGAAAAATCACGCACAAGCACAATCAAGCTTTGCAAGCCGCCATACGTCCGAAAAAATGCTTTCGTATTTCTAAGCCTGCCGAGAAGGACTGAGGCATAAAAGCCCTGACCAGGACCTAAATATAGATAACCTGCGCTACTCCCTAGTCCAACAATTAGCATACGAGGTAGAGCTGAGTTCAAGACTGCTATCCTCACTCGAGAAGATGCGACAGCCATCACTAGAGCGGCTTCGATGTTGTCAATGCGCTCCGCCACGGAGCTCCGGATATTATCGAAGCTCAACTTAATAAAATGCCGCTTCTTCTTCTGCGACCTAAGACTCCTTAACCCACAATTCCGCGGCGGTCTTTGAGACGGTCGATGAGCACATGCAGCCTCTACACGAGGGGCTGTATTATGCCTCATCAACAATCGCCCCAAGGCTATTGGAAACGAACACCACTTGAATATGAGAATCGGATTTAGGCAGTACGGGTGCTGGCGAGGCGGTTTCCGAAGTCCCTAAGGCGGAGACACTGTCAGGTTTACATGAGCTCTTTCACTTACGTGAATTAGTGTAGACTGACTTCGTCTTAATATCATGATAGGGCGCGTCGTCTCGGAGCGACGATTTGCACCCTAAGCGTACGATGTAGATATTGACGATAACGGGTGTTGGAGATGGTGTTTCGAGTGATTATGCAGAGCATTAATACCGGTGACTACAGCCTTCCGCCCCTCGAATGCACGCTGGGGCCCTTCATATAGGTTGTTGGTGGTGAAGTGCTGTTGTGGTTTAGGCTGTCGCGTATTCCGCCGTGTGATATGGTTTGAGATCTGCGGCGAGACCCCTTTGAGGGGGAAGGAGTGGTTAGATGTTTCCATAGTACGGCCACGCTCGGAGGGAGTGCAAGAAAGCAGATGCGTTGGCTGCGTAGTTGTTGCAGACTGTCCATGGCCGATTGTCTGATCTCCATGTAACCGAGATTGGAGAACTCTACGGGAGACGATGTTCAGGATGATGCTGTGCTTTTCAGTTCCGAATCTGTATCTCTTCTTGCGAGATCGACGTGTTGGTGATCGAAGCTTTGCTCAAATTCCTTGCAACTTCTTGGACTTGTCGATCAGTCTGGTTGTTCTTGTCGCCTCTGCTTGCATGTTGCGTAGCTGCGGTGCTAGCTTTGACTGCGGCTTCATAATCTCGTTCAGTGGGTCGGCTTGATTGATTATAACTTGAGGTTCTTAATTTTCTCGCGAGAGGCTTTCAGCTCGGATTGGATTTAAGGTAGTTGTTGCCGTTGCTACTGATGCTATTCTGGCCTTGAGAAGAACATGTATACTGTTCCAGATAATGTCCAAAGGCTCGAGGATGGGTTCGTCTTGCCCTATGCTGGGTAAACTCGTGTCTTTGGAGGCTTAGGGCGGGGTCGTTTATTCCCTCCGCAGTCATGAAGTGAGGTGGGATTCAAGATGATCGACAGTGAGCAAACCCCATTGTCTGTTTTGTACATCCTACCAAGTGTGTAATGAGTCTCAACTGAAGACAGGTTTCAAAAGAGCGCCTGTCTCTGCACCCGTAGGAAACTCGAGGAAGGTCTCTAAGGTATGCGCCCACGTTATGCCATGTTTGATGGAAGACTTAGACAGTCCCTCATGGAGGTGTCCGCGGCTTGTTGGACAACAGTGTCACAAGTATCTTTACATGTGTGTGGGTGAGCTTTGAGCAGAAGTGTCGGTGAACCGTTTGGCATAGGTATTGGCCCTGGGTCTGTGATCGCAGCAATCCTTATGGCATCCTCCTTACTCTCGTGACCGAATGCGATGAAATGACAGGGTAAGAGAGTACTGGTCTTTGGGTTGGGTAATGATGCGTGTACTAAGGTGATGTATTAGCTTAAGCACTTGACGGACCTTTTAACAAAGACACGCACCTCTTTATGTATCGACACCATTCTGCCTTGTTCTAGACTCGAGGGCCTTATCTCATGTAGTATAGAGGACAAATATCATGTTGCAAATATGGATCGTCGCCGGATAGTGTGTTTGGAATAATTGTTTCGCTCGGCTTCAGGAAGAGCCTGGGGCTCCTTTGGGGGGACCAACAGAAACCTGTGAGTGGATAGAGATTCTCAAGTCTGAAAGGGCTAGAAAATGAGCTCATGGTCGCATCGATATCATGAGAAGTAGACTGAGATTATGATTTAGGATGTCAATCAAGTGCAAACTAGCGAGCTCTAGGTGTTTCATTGCCTCTACTTTTTGAAGGAGAAGGAATTCCCGAGAAAAGAAGGAATATTGTGCCATCTGCGTCGCTATAAAACACGATACCCTCGGTTCACACATTGGTGGCTTGATGATAGAGGCTTAATGGGAACACGAAATTGCATTCTAAATTACGTCTCGACGCCGCATGAATCTGGGTGCTGAAGGACTCTTGCACACCGAAGACTTCCAAGCTGCCTGACTAATCCAAGGAACCCAGTAAATCCCCTTTGCGCGGCATGGGTGACATCTTGGCGTCGGGTTGGATGGCCTTCAGCAGCAACACCGCATGATTTAGAGGCATGTTCGGCTGTGGCGGCGTCAGCATACTATTCAAGCAGGTGTGGGACGGGAAATCGAATATAGGTCGTATTTTCTTTGGGGTGCAGCACTGATATCTGCAAGAGGGTGCGAATATGCAATCCTGTAAGCATCACATGGGCGCAGGAGTGGAAGGGATCAAGAGGATTTGCATCCTTGACGCGGGTTTTTATTTTAGGTAGGAGTTAAATGCGAATATCAGGGCTGCTGACATGCTTGCTTCTTTGCTACGGTCAAGTTGCCGGGGTGGTTGCTTGGTTCTATTAGGGAGGGTTTGCGGTTTTGTGCAGTTAGTTTTGGGACTTATTAGATGCTGTGATAGCTGAGATAACAGGGTTTTTCGGATTGGGTAAAGTGATGACCTGTACCCGTCAGCTGTTAGATGATATTTGTCAAGTGTACTTTATAGTGCAATTGTGCTGTCAGTTAAGTACCCGAAGATCGTAAGGTGTTTTAGAAGACTGCGCTCTGATTACTAAGGATTTTCACCTGACGTTTTTGAACTAATGTGAACCCCTATATGTCATGTGGAGTTAAATTTCAAGCCATATGTTGGATTATTTTGCAGCTTTGAAAATAATCAAACCTGGCTCGAACTATATTTAGAGGCCGTGAAAGTACTCAGCCTCACAGAAAATACTTAACAAAGCACGAAGGACGATGGTGTTTGTGCTACGGTTGAAGAGTCTAAAAATTACAGGAGATAGCACTGCTAACACAAAATCTGAAACTGAGGCTTAGGCATGATTTTGCTACTAAGCACAGTGAGAAATTTGATCAATTTCACGCGCAGATTAAGCATGAAGCTGTACAACGAAATAATTAGGGACTACTGTAAGTGCTCGAACAATTGATGACGGAAGTGATGCATTGATGCCGTGGTGAAGACGTCTTCTTTGCTCAAGAAGCGGTGAGAGAGCAGAGGCGCGGCTCAGGATCTGCCATGATTCATGAAGCCGAATGGTTAATTTCCGCTCCCTCCTAACTCTGTTATGGTTTGTTGACGTGATTGCTCACTCTGTAACAAGCCTCGCGAGTCTATCGTTTCGCTATTGGTGTGATTTTATCGCAGTAAAGTAAAGGACTGTGTGAAAGGAAATGTCAACTACCGAAAGATTGGGTTATGCTATGCTCGTAATGGTTCGTTCCAATTCCGATTTATTGAAGGTCCCTAGAACGAATAGCTCAATCCACTGGGGACAGTTGGGAACGATTTGTGTTTTGACGTCAAAAGCGCTTAAGTTGGTGGCTACGGGCAGCAAATAGGGCTGTCTGATAAAAGATGCAGATGTCGTCTTATTGAGATTGATTTTGTGCGCGCGCTAAGGTTGAGCTGAGGATGCAAGTATTGACTGTCACTAAACAGTCGTCGCGAAACAGTCGTCACGAAACAGTCGTCACGAAAGTTGTGATCGGTGAGGAGCAGACTCTGAATCAGCACCTATAGATAGGGAATTCAATGTTCACTTTGTCCTGACGGTCTTACAGGCCAGCAAAAAATCGCCGGAAGCGGGATCGTCAACCATTGGCGGCGGCAAATTTAGGAAGTGTGTGAACTGGGATGCCTGATCTGCACGATCTAGACCAGCCATCTGCGGGCGGCTTATCGGGCGTTCAGCCTAACGGACGCGAGCACTAGCGGCACTTCCACTTTCAGCTAAGATGGACACTGCCGGAGGGTGATTGGCAGAGATCAGCGGGATCGTCACGAGAGAAAGTTGGGACGTGGGTGCATTGCCACAAAGCCCTGTGGTTTGACCAGACTCACGATGCGGATGCAGGTACAAAGACACCAGAGGGACCCAGAGCAGCACCTTCGCATCGGGGACAGGCGGAAAGTATGCAAAACTCATGCAGTTCGGTAGTGTCAGTGAGACTAGCCTCCGCCACTGGTCTGCTACTGGCCTGCTGCTGGCCTGCTGCTGGCCTTATCAAAAAGTAAATACTTAAAATTTAAGCCCTTTTGAGGGAAAAAGGCCTGATGAATCTTGGCGAAAGAGGCTTTGGCACTTTTGGCACTTTTTGGCACTTTTTGGCACTCTTGGCAGTGAAAGAATGGAGACTTCCGCGGCTAAGGTGGAACATGGAACAGAGTTTGAAGAAGCTTCGTTGGGAGCTTCAAGGTGACAGACAGCCAATCAGGAAAATTCGGCGATAGCCCCCTGCGCTAGAGCGCGATGATTGAATAATTGCCAGATGCAGCGGAGGAAAGACCTGCCGGGGAAAGGAAAACAAGGTCGAGGGATTTCCAGCCTCAGCGGAAGCCAAACGTGCTTTGCTGCACGATGACTTCTCAGCACACACGGGCAGGGTTTGGCGAGGGCCCCCTTGCTAACTTAAAATGATCAAGACTATTGATTTAGTGGGCAGCCGAAATGATGCCCGTTATGCCTGTTGCGGTGTGCATCATACAGGACGGCGGCCGAGTTTAAAAGACGCAGTATAGGGAGAAGCACAAGGCCTCCCAGAAGTCCATCCGGAACGTCAAAACGATGCAACGCCAGGATGTCAAACAAGCTTCTCTCGGAGGGATGGCCAAGACGAGCTCAAGATCAGCACAAAACGGCCTTGGCGGAGGTTTGGCTTGATGGCTGGCATGGAGAAAGCATGGAGAACGATGGGCTCCTTGGGATGGCCCTCTGGAGGCGCGAGTCGGGGCCATCCGGACCACGGCCCCGGTTGATGGCGGCTCGAAACGTGGCCGCCGCCAGCCCGCCGCCCAAGGCGCGGGGGAGCGTAATGCAAAGATAGGGGGGAGAGGGTCTGTCCGTTGTGCTCTTCCCGGCATTAATAGTCCCGATATGGCGGGACGGGCTTAGTCGGTTCGGTGATCACACTGCCTCCCAGGGGCGGATGAAGGAAGGCTTTAAGGCTTGGTGCGTCTCTAAAACACCATGGTGATCCGTGTCAGAATTAAGATGTGCAGGCGCCGTTTGACAAAGACGAATTACATTAGCGATCGGGCGCCCCGACTGCGCCCCAGGATGCTGGTTCGCCGCGCGAGACTCAGATGTGCCAGATGTGCTAAGGAGGGGAAGACGGGGTGACTCGCGCGCGTGAGGGACGATGGGTCTTTCAGATTTGCCTACCGTATGACTGTACGAGACTGTGCAATGGCGGGGTAGGGGCGCTGCACGATAGCAGCCATGATCCATGGCGTGGGAGATTCCGTGGCAAAGGGCTTTTTGGCTTTTTTGGCTTTTGGTCCTTCATGGGCACCTGGGCAAGTAGGGGGGATGGGATGGGTTGCAAGATGAGGGCTGACCAGGGGTGAAGGGGGGCGCTCTGCAGAATGCCAGCACCTGGCAGCACCTGGCAGCAGTGGGCAGCGACTCTCGTCGGGAAAGGGGGCCAGAAAGCAGTAGACGACGGGCGAACCATGCCCAAAGCGCGCAGCTGTAAAGAACAAAGCGAGTCACAAAACTCAGCGTCGGATCATTTCTGACGGCTCGCTTATTCCAGCATCCCATTGGCCTTGAGTGCAAGGATTACGGCCCTAGCTTACGCAGTTACACGAGGGGTGGTGTCCTGTAATCTGGGGCGCCGCTTTATTGTGAGATTCGGCGAGTCGTCGCCTGTCACCAGGTCGCCTGTGTGCTGCAGCCCACTGTTCTTTGACAGCTGTTGCCAAATATGCTAAAGCCGCCAAATATGCTAAAAGGAAAACCCGTCAAAGCCATGCTGTCAAAGGCCCGGTCCCACGTTGAAACGCCTTGTCGGGACGGCAGACGGACGGTGGCGGAAAAGCCTCAGCGCCATGTGTAATTGTCGGTTGTGGCTAAGATCTATCAGCGAACCAGGCGTGCAGCTGTCCGCAAAGAGCAAGGCGCACAAAGTGCAGCTCCAGGCTCGCGGGATGGCATGCATCCTCCTTGCAGGGGCGTCGAAGGCGCCTGGATCGACCATGGAGTCGTCCCCGGTTCCCAGACGCCTTTCCTCGAGCTTAAGCCCAAACCAGGCAGCCGGTAGTCGCTTTGGAGATGGACGCGATGCACTATGTGCAGCAGCGCTCCCCATATCGGCCACTTGCACGCCCGTCGCACACCCAGCTGCACAAAAAGGCCCTAAGGACCAACGGGCGTCTCGTGCACGATTCCCAGACGGCGATTATTGCTGCCATTCGCGAGTGTCAACCAGGGCCCCTAACACCCTCACGCGCGTATTAGATTTCTCAGAGTGGTTCATAAAGGCCGAAAATAAACAGCTAGACCACGTGGAGATCTGCTCGAAGCTAGGCGGCCACAACAGGAAGCTGATCAGCGGGAGAAAAGTGCTTTGGTGTCGCCCGCTGCTTGGTGAGACTGGCGCAGAGGCATTTCTTAGCAGACGATCAGAGGGATTCGAGGGATCAGAGGGATTGGGGCCAGGTTTCGCGCAACACGTGCCCGAGATAGATGATATATTGACTAGATAAATATAGCGATAAATATAGAGATACTTTGGCAGCCTGCGCACCCGCGTCCTGACCAACGACGCGGGGGGAAGGGTTAGAGCCGATTGCTAAAATGAGGAGTCGGTCGTGACAAGGTCTCAGCGAGCAAGCTGGCCGAGCGGAGAACCGACATGGGAAAAACATCAATCCTTTGTTAAGACAACCCATTCCGTAAATCAATCATGTGTAGGTAATAAACCTCGTATTCGGCTAGCGCGCTGTCTCGAAACTGGAATGTCCTGGAATGTTAGTAAATGCACGGGCGAGTATTGGACAGAGCACTGGCCGCTCTGTGCCATGAGGCATGGTGCTTAGGTGCTCAGTGCTCTGTTGCTCGCTGCTCGCTGCTCACAGCTCACATTTTGATGCGCTGCAAACCTACGGCTCTCGACACACTTCAGTCTTCATGACATACAGATGCCGTGCTAGATGGCGACAGCACAGCGAGACCCCCCCGTCGCAGCAAAGTAACATCAGCAGAGGACGGGCTCCTCCCCTTCCTCCTGCGTCTCTCCCTACCATCTGCGTTTCAACTCTCAGAACCGCTGGGAGGCACGGGGAGAAAGAAGACTCTTTGCAGGTGGGCTTTGTCTCAGACTCTGGATAGGCCAGCGTCCAGACCATCGTCGCGCAGAAAGCTGGACTGGGAGCGCGCTGGCCTGGTTGGCGCCAGTCCCGAAGCATGGCGCGCTCTCCCTCGCTCATGGTTCTTGGAAAAAAACAAAAGCATCGCCGTCTACTATGC
>Ga0307515_10011940_pt1 | contig 16404 bp, 8 predicted proteins | sample 17_EM_MG_FD_194513 | JGI IMG/M metagenome (GOLD analysis project Ga0307515, IMG submission 194513) | Populus trichocarpa ectomycorrhiza microbial communities from riparian zone in the Pacific Northwest, United States - 17_EM | ecosystem: Host-associated > Plants > Roots > Unclassified | place...
TCGGGATGCTTCCAACATCATCGTTAAAGGTGATATTTGGCCACCAAGAGACGCTTTACGCGCCATTCAAAGAATGAGAAAACTTATATTAAAAAAATTAAAATAAATTATAAAGTTTAAAGATAGTAAATCCAATGTTAGAGAATTATATTGATCAGGAAAAAATAAGTTTGATTTTTTTAAGAAAAATATCCTTAAAAATTTGAAGGGCCATAATAAAAAAAAAAAACCTTAATATTTTACAGTTCAGTCAAAAACCAAATTCTTTTGGTATATGTTAATAACAATTTTATTCTTTTTGTAAAATGTATAAATAGGTAGGTTTGTCTTTGGAGATAACATCCCATGGTCTCTTCGAGGAGAACCAGCGAAATCTTCACCGCTTGCAGCTTCGATGTAGTTACCAAACCAAATTCAGTGACGCCAGCAACTTGACATGAGTTGGCCAATCATGGGCTGACACAACACGACTGCAATAATATGGACCCTAACCTGGTCAGAAGGGCCACTCCACTCAACATCGAGAGTTGTGGGCTTTCTAGTGCACTCAGATGATATGATAATTTCATTTTTGGAGAGGCTCTCTATATGCCACCACTCCATGGGCCACTGGCTTCGGTCTTACTGTTCAATCGCAAATAATAATAATAATAACTAACACTGTAATAAGAGAGATCACAAAATGCCTCAAGAAAATGAAAATCATATACCTTAAACTGCTAACAAGATCATATATTGTATACAGTAGCATGAAAAGGACAGTAAGTCCACTGGGAGTGGCATACTCCGATGAATCAGCAGCAGCATGTCTTTTCCCATCTCAGCATGCAAAAGGACAATAATCCATTGTTTTGCAACCCTCCAGCCCTTCCCTCAGCCGATTGCCATTGCCCCATTTGCCGCTCGAACGCCACTGTGCCTCCACCCATTGGTATGACTCATTCACCAGCAGACCGTCTGATCATATATAAAGTTGATGTCACTCATATCAATTTCTTGATCTTAAATTGACTGAGATTATTAATTTGTAACTTACTTTACATTGCTCCCATTTACCGGTATGGTAGCTTCTGTTTTTTAAATAGTATTTCACTTGAAAATATATTAAATTGATGTATTTTAAGTATTTTTTTGTTAATTTAATGTGTTAATATATCAAAATAAAATATTTTAAAAAATATTATTTTTTAATATATTTTTAATTGAAAAATGTTTTTAAAAAATTGCATCACTAATTACAATAATTCACATGCCTGGTTTTAAAGTGATATATTATATATACCTTACATAGTTACATATTCTGGAGCAATACAAGAATAAAACACAACATTCAGACAGCTTTCACTGCTACGTAGAACACGAGCATGGACATTGATCACTCCATCTTCATAAATGAAACGTTGAGAGGGGGAAGTAGGAGAGATTAGACAGGGCAACACCGAAATTGGCTAGGCTGGTAATGTTAGGGTTGCCATTGGGTGAGCCGCCATGTTCGAGAACGAAAACGCTAGCGTTTTGGGAGAGAGTGGCAGCTAATGGACAAGCAGTAGTTCCACCACCCACAATTATGTATATGATATCGTCAGAGCTGAAGTTGCATTGTGCATGAAAGAGTAATTTGGAGCTGGGGAAAGAGAATTTAATTAATTAGTGGTGGTTTTTCGAGTAATTAGTGTGTGCATGAAATTAATAAAGGCTAATATTTATGCTTTGTTAGATGCGTTAATTAGTTGTGGAGGTCAACTATATGACAGTATTGTATATATTCAACAGTATCTCAAATTAATTTATTGCAAAGTCGTCCTTCTGCAGTAGGGCATCACATTTTCTTCATTTCTTGAATCCTGGGATGCAGTTTGCCGATCATTGTCAAACTTCGTGCGTGTTTTTTCGCCGAAGCAAGAAATCTTTGCACCCGCAGAAGTTATAGCCGTCGAGATTGTTGATTTTCTGCTTATATAAGCACCACGTTTGCTGGCTTGTTTTTGTACACCAAACCAAAATTTGAGTGCTTGTTCATTCAAAGAACGGGTCTTGGGTGGTGCAGATTCCTTGGTGCTACTGTGATTGTGTTCTTCTATAGATAAGTCAAATCAATGTGTATGAATATATTAATTACCCACAAGTAAATATTTTATGAGTTTTTATTTTTATTATTAAATAATTAAATAATAAATTATTTTAGAAAAATAAGTTATTATATCTAAGTGGATTATACAACTCGAATCTGAGTTCTACATGTTATTCACTATTATTTTTTAATTTTATCATTTAATTAAAAAAAAATTTTTTCCTACCAAATTAAAGACTAAGTGAAGAAATAAAATAAAAAAAAACTATCTGGCTCCTGTAACATAAGCGCTGAGTGAGAAAGTTCACCACGATGTGGTGGCGTGTGCTGCAGATTGAGAGCTCAGAAGGCAACCTTCATTGGAACCATTGGAATCATTTTTGGGGGTTCCACCTTACCTTGCGACGCTTGTTGATGAAAGAGCTTTGGTTTGGCTCCATCATTTTTATTTTCTTTTCCTTTTTATTTTTTTTCTATCCTCAATTTCCATACCTAGCTCTTTCCAAATTAGCAAAGAGGACAATTAATTTTTTACTTTGCTGTCAATCTTATCATGTTAATTTTAATTATTTTAATTGTTATTTTTAAACAAATTAAACTTTTTAATATGTTTTATTTGTTTTCTATAAAACTATTATTTGCTACTAGTTCCATGAATTATATAATAAATTTAGCTAGTTCACGTGAATTTACTTAGGTAATTTTATTTTTTGTTACTTTTTGTTATTTTTTTTTTGTTAATTTTATCTTTTAATATTTTGCAGGAACATGAAACTTCATTAGACTCCGATAATGTGAATGAATGAGATACCTTCTTACAATTTACAAAACTGATATATTTTATACAAGTATTAACAAAAATAGAAAACCAGGTAAAATAAAGAGTGAAATTGAAGGGCTAAGGTCCTGAGAAAAACGCTGATTTACTGCAAAATATGGATCAATACTCAATAGAGAGAGTTGTAGGTAAAGCAGGTGGCCACAATGGAGGCTACACAAATCACCAGTGAAGGAAGAAGGGTGACATTCAAGAGCTTACTCTCGCCCAAGTACCCAGCAAGTGTAATTGTGCCATCTGCAACTACACGGGCTAATGTCCCGGCTTCTGTTGAGAGCAACCCACCATTATAGGTTCCGCGGGAAAGCCTGGATGACATGACTCGAGAGAGCAGCGACAAATTGACCCCTAGATGAAAAGCAAAATCCACAAAACTAGGTTAGCAATTAACCTGCTTTGTTGTAACAAGGTAGTTCAATGCAAATGCAAATAGGTCTTTCCTCGAAGGAAAACATCAAGTTATCCTTCACGTCTCATCATATTTTATTGTCATCCACAAAAGTTATAATAGTTGGACCGTACTGTCTTGAACAAAAATGGATACCCCAATATAATGTATCAACCACTTCGGTGAGGGAATAGTGGAAGTCACTCCCTGTTGGTTCATTGCAATTCCACAAGTTAAATTTTTAGCTTGTTTTTTCTTCTGATTTGAGTCCACAATTATTTGATTGTTGTAATATGGATTAAAAAACTAAGATATAAGAATAGCAAGGTATATCTTTTCAAAACATGTGTGGAATGTCCCAGAAAAGCTTATGGAGAGCTGCAACCTGACCCATTGTTTGTGTTTTTCCCCTTCTTGAGGAGAAGATTGCCCTCAACTCCCTCATTTCTTTATGTTCATCATTACGAGTAAAACAGTAGAATTGAACAGTTCCTCACCTTCGAGTACTTCTGCAGAAACAAACATGATGAGTCCAGAGCAGACATACTGTGGGACAGTATACGGGCTTATTATATGGAAGCTCAGTAGTATTCCTATGCAAACCATAATTTCTGATGTCAATAAAATTTGCCTGCAATTGGATCAACGAGGAAAAACTGTATCAGTAGGATATGACAAACAATTCCAGAGGTTTAGATAAGCAAAGATAAAACATCGGAATTCTATACAATTCAAAAGCATGCTTCATGTACGAAGACTTACCTATCTTCAAACATGTTACTAATGTAGCTTCCAACAACAATGTTTACTGGAAGGACTGTTAGCCCTAGGCATGCAAGAAAAATTGCCACCGAGCTTGTAGACCAACCGAAGTAGTATGTGGTAACAACACTAGATTCTGAGAGTAAAACCTCCATTGCATATTTGAGCATGAAATATATCAACAGCTGAACCTGAAGACATTAAAGAAACTTAAGCGGGCAGTAGCAGCTATGTGACGCTAAGAAGCAGGCACAAGTCCCAGTCAGCCAATCCTGGCTGACAATGACCAGTATATTGAAAGTGAGGTTCCATTCCACAAACCGACTACAAACTCAGTAAGAAGTGTATAAATCTCAGTATAAAATGCTACACTATCTGCTTAAGGGATAGTCTTGATGCAGTGGGTATAGGAGGCTGGTAAAGCCAACAAAGAGAATGACCACAACCTTTGGATTGAATTCCTAGGTTACCTATTGGGCCAAGCAGCCACCTAAGACACAAAAATTATCATGAAGCCATACTAGAATCTCCTGAGAGCTTTCTGCCAGTCCTGACCGGTGGTCTTCAGAGAAAATGGCCTTTACAATGTAATGATCATATCAATTCCTCCATAATGCCTAATCATACCATTGGGGAGATATCACTGATGACAGAGATGAAACTTCTGCACCATCACTTCAAGCATAGTTCCAACAAATTATAATCGGTTCCTTTGCCAAATAGTTTTACAAACTAACATCCACACTCACATCTAATGCAAGAACTAATGAACTTAAATTCCTCCATGTAATCTGATGAAACTAGTGAATTTTAGATTTAACATGATATAGTCTCATACCTTTACAGAGGGTGTAAGTAGCTTATATGCCGATCCAATTGACGTGGCTGGTCCCCGGGATTCCTCTGGAGCTCCATCACTTCCATCAAATTCTCCATCACCGTCTTCAGTCTCTTGCTTGTCTTCTGAATTCAATAATAATGGTTTTTTAAGACCCTTCTCGAGGGCATCATTTTCTACCGGTTCTGTCAATCAAAAGAATCAAAATCTGGATCATACATTTTAACACAATGGTGTCAATATTTTGATATTTTTCAAAGTAAATAATTAATGCAGGGAAAAATATTAGTCATGCCTCCTAAACCTAGCTAACCCCAACTCATGCCTCAAGCACAAACAGGTCTCTCCTAGCTACAAGTCTACCTTTAGCCCAAAATCTAGCAAGTTTTGGGACCCAGCATTTCAATTGCTGGATTACAAAACAAGCATGTGGTAACAGTTATTCAGCCTTAAATGACATTTCCAAGCATGATCCTATTAGGCCCTACTTGGTGGATAAGAAGTGTTGTAGGTATTGACCAGCACATGATTATGTAGTATAGTGAAATAAGTAAACCTATCAACTCTAAATGCCCGATAAACTTGTTGCGATGATAAACTATGTCTAAACTGTTTGAATAAGTTGAACCTTTGGTTGAAGTTTAGCATGCTTTCATCCAACCAAAAAACAAGATATGCTTCATATCAAAATTTTCTTACTATTTGAAATAAAGAAAAGGAAAACAACAGTAGGGTCAATAACAAAGTGAAACAAGGAATTCTGATCCCCTCTTATAAATATACAAACATATGCAGTATGATTACAGATTGAAAAGGTCATGAGAGTATATGTGCAAGATCAAACTCGAGGTGCAGTGTGAGAAGAGTCAATATACCAGTAGTAGATTCCTGCGCTGCGCTGCTCTCTTCAGTCTCAAGACAAGGTTCTCTAAATGAGATCCACAGCCATACTAGATATAAAAGCCAAGCCAGAGACATAACCCAGCCTGGCAAAGTTTCTTGATTGAATGTAAGCTTGTAAATTTTAAAGTTAGTTTGAAGTAAGCCAGCAAGAGCAGGACCACACGCCATTCCAAGAGCACTGGCACTAACAAAACCTGCTGATGCCTGCATGCGCATTTTAAGTGGTACGCAATCACTGATGTAGCGCCGATTAACAGCTCTAGCAGAACCCAATCTACACCATAAAGAGTATGATTAAGTCAACTTGGATAAGGTAGACGTAAGAAAATACTGTAAATTTTATGAAATTTCCACCATGTAGCTTGAAATTCTATGAAGGACCTCAAGTTATATGGTTATTCTCTTATACTGAACTTTAGGATGTTCCCCTGCATGTGGGTGGGTGTGTGGGTGTGAGTATGGGTGTTTAAAGAGCTCCATGTCATACAACAAAAGATTGGTTGCTCAAGTCTATCATAGTTTAGAAGTCAAGACCACCCTTGTGATAATCATTCAAGTCTGTCTGAAATTCGTGATGATGCCAAATCACTCAATTTGTAACATATAGTACCTACAAAAGATGACTACTCTACAAACCACCTAGTGGAAATTATTCCCATCATGTAAACAGGCATAAAAATTGACAAGTAAGAGGATGAAGATTGCTTACCCACAGAAAAGACGGCCAATTAGAAGAATAGCTATAGAATTAAAGTCATATGCCAATGCATACATAACATTTCCGATGAACAGAACAATGCTGCTAAATACAAGAGGTTTGAAGTATGACTTATTTGACCAAGCACTAAAATACACAGAGGAGAACACCTGTGCAACAGCCATTGACCCAATCACAATACCACAAACTGTTGCTGCAGCTCCAAGGCTCATAGAGTAATCATCTGCTGTAGGTACAATAATATATGTATTGACCATATAAAGAAATGTGTTGACTAAGTTCAAGAGAAGCGACATAAAATGGTATCTCTGATCATCAACAGGTCCCTCAGAAGTCGGTAGCTCTTCTTGCATGATGAGTGCATGTTGTGCCAAGAAGTTGAGGAAGTTTGTTGAGTGGGTTAGCCTGTCAACAGCTGCTTTCATTGAATCAACAACAGGTTCCTGCAGATTAACACCAGCAAACACCATAGCAACTTGGTCAGTTCCAAACCTTACGGCCACTAGACTGCCAAAATATAAAGCTTCAACATGGTTTGTTGGAAATCTCAAAAAGGAAATGGATTGAGTATGGAAAACCAAAAGAAACCTGGAAGGGAAGAGCAGGCTGATCATAAATTGATAGGTAGCTTCCCTGATGTTCCTCCTGAAGTTCATGAAGATTCCGTGATATGGCTCCAACAACTGCCCCTAGACCCTGCACAAATAGTCAGTAGCAACTCATTAACTCAACATATATAGTTCTCTTTCTTGAAATGAAAGATCTAGAAAGAATTTCAAGCATTAGAATAAAAAGAAAAATAGTGAATTTCTTAGGCATATTACCACATGCTTGAACACTTGCTGCAGCTGGGAGTAAGGATGATTAGCACGAGTTTTGACATAGTAATCAGTGAATCTATATCCAAAACGTTTATCAAACTTCTTCAGTATCTTACGCAGACCAATGGCATTTATCTCAATAAAAAAGAGAAGCTTTAAGAGATCTCGTCCCACTTCTCTATAAGCTTCTCGTAACTGAGATATTTCAGATATATCTGGCTGCTGCTGAAGAGCCTCCTGCTGTTCATTAAGCTTGGCTATTCTGCTTGCAAGCAGCCCTTGTTGTTCCAAAAGAAAAAGGACAATCTTCTCAATCTGGAATTGGAATTACAAAAAAAACTATTACACCACATTTTGTTTCAACCTCAAGTGAGGGACTCAGTTTGGAAATGTCACAAAGACAGCAGAAAGCATCATATTGACAGGAGGCTTCTGACTTCTGATATAACTTACAGTTGAGAAGTGACAGTTGCAACACACTCACACGTGCAAAACAAGAACACATGCATTGTACATAAATATGTGGGGTTTGATATATCTACATTGCATTACCCAAGTACTTCTCTATACCTGATTATCCAACATTCTTGAGAAATCCTTGAGCACATGCCGGCGATCTTGGGTTCCAACTTCAATTTGTTGAGCATACTGTCTAACTTTCTTCTTCATTAATTTGTAGTTGATATAGTATCTACAAGAAAGCAGATCCATGAACAAAATAAAACAGAAAACTTGAGGAAGCTTGAGGAGAATGCTTTACAATCATGCATTACAGTGCACAGAAACAAGGGACTTCTTACTGTCACCATCAGAATGCTGCAACAACATGCATAATCAAGTGAAACAATTCTCACACCATATGTACAACCCTCTAAAGTTCTCTTTTTCTATCAACCTAAAGACCTACATGTAAACATGTGAAATGAAAATGTGTGATTTAATTCAGATTACTGGAAATAAACCCAAAATTTGATTTGGTTTCCGAATTTAATTAAGGAATATAATCATAACCCAGTTGAACAAAAGCTACAAGTGTTACACTCCCGCAGAGATGGACTAATGGCTCCAAATCAAACACATTAAGCACAAATACCATTTGACATCTCCAAATAGATTTTTGATCCGCCAAAGAAAAAAAATGGTTGGGCGGGGGGGGCGGTTGTTTCTTTTCCAAATAAATGGACTGACAATATACAGTGCTTATCAGAATGTTCTGATATATCATACATACCCTTGCCATTCTTGAATTTGTCTTTCCTTCAACTTTTTCCCGAAGGCAACCATTTCTTGCTGGAAAAAAAAAGAGGTACACAATTTGAGGGTGAGAAGGGAAAGGCAGCACAATATAGTTGCAAGAACTCCCATTCAACTAAACAATGACAATCCTACTTTTGATGCCAAGAAAAGAAAATGGCAGTTGATGGATATAGAAGCTCTCTGCAAACCTTGAAGTGCAGCTGTCAAAGAAAACCATTAGACATTTCAAACTGTTGCCAACTTCCTATCATGTCAAAGGATATAGAAGTGTACTAGCCAAACATGAATGGGAACAACAATAGTCAGGCCCAAATCTTGTTTGAAGCAGAGCTGACAGCCCTCGTTGCATAGCCAAATATCAAGAAAAATGCAGAAAGTCGAAAATGATCAGACCAGCATATAAGACACGAATGAAGTGGAAAATGCAAAGTGGATGTGTGTCAGACATAAGCAACTTGACATGTAATCTTAAAAAGCCTGTATGCAAAATGCATAAACGAATGCCTTCTTGGATCACCAGAATCTCTAACTTAAACATTGTGTTGCTATTCAAACCAATCAAAACTTCATCTCACATAAGCCGCAGAAACCTCAAAATTGAACTCCCGAAAAAAAAAATTAATAATAAGAGGATGCCTAATCTGTTTTATGAATCAATTAGTTCCTTCTGTTAAATGAGTTGAACACTGTCACAATTACGCAAAGTACACGAACACAAACAACAGTGTAAAGTTAAACCATCCCATAAGGAAACACGGTCATTTGACAGCCAAGCAAGCCCTCGATTCCAAATGTCTTTCAATTGATCCATCATTAAAAAAACAAGAACACAAATTTCTCCAGTTGGGAATATTCATCTTGAAAAACAAAACAAAAAAAAGTAAAAGTTGTGGATCATTTCAAAGCAACATTTGACCCCAACCATTGGCCCACAGGAATAAAAGTATGAGATTACTCAAGTCAGCTTTATCTTTGACTTGCTCATCGCTGTCTGCTTATCAGTTTCTTATTATTATTATTATTATAAGCAACTTAATTTGACCAATTTCACACAACTAGTCCAGCAGTCAGTTTCATTTATCACCATTTAAACTATAAATTATTTTATTTTTAAAACGTACGGACTTAAACAAATTTATATAACACCCCATGACGTTTATTAACTTAAAAATAATCCTTCTTTTATAAACTAAGATATCGAATAAAAACTAAAATCATTATCAACAAGTTCAGTGATTAACTTTTAGTTCCTGGCAATCAACTTTACAGAAAGGAGCGAGCTGTACTACGCTGTTCGGTTACCGAGAATAAGAAGAATAAAATCCAGCTTCCTTCCACTCTCCTGAACAAAGGTGAGGAAAGACAGGAAACAAACATGACTTAAATCCAGTAAATTAGAACAAGAAAATGCATTTTCTGTGTAACCAAACAGAGGTTATAGAATTAGAAGAGAAAAAAAACGTAATACCGGATTGAGTTTCCAAAGAGATAATGTGTTTTGTTGAAAAGGAGCTTAGATGACCATCAGCGAACCAACACCTAAAATAACAAAGAAACGAACACGAACACAACGTTAATTGCTATTATCAAGCGGTGAATTCGGTTTTGGCAGCTACACGAAAATAAGAGAGATTTATTTACCTGAAAAATGAATTCTCTCATAAATCGGATCTTTATTTATTTTTATTTTGTTCTATTATTGTTGTTGTTGTTGTACAAGAAGAGTAAATACAATTCTGTTGAAGGATTTCAAGGAGGGATTGCGAGAGATGAAATCGAAGTGAAGAGCAGAGAGTGTCGGGGGATTTCTATTCTGTTTCAATCATTCATTCATGAGAAAGTGGGAGAGGGAGGGAGGGAGGGAGGGAGAGGAGCTTTTATGAGGATTTGATTGCTGTTTGTCTGTCTGTCTGTCTGTATGGCGGCGTCCTTTTTAGCTTTTCTTCGTCAGCTTCAGTTCTTACGAATATTAAAATATTGTTTGGGGACCTCTATGCAAAGTGTAGGAAAGTTCGGTGGCTCTTTTCACAGTTCATAAAAGACACTCTGCTTCTGTGGCTGAGAATGGTATGCCACTGCCACTGCCACCTTCCTACATTTACTGTTTACCCTTCAATCTCAACTAATTCTTTCGGACCTCAAGGGCTGTTGTCACCATAATCATAATTTAATGAACTCTTTTATGGATATGTACTAGGAGTTTTTTATTTTTATCTTAACATTCAAGATATATTTGCTGCTCATATTTAGGCAATGAGATAAACATATTTCTCAATTGGTTTTAGTGCCTGTTATAGAAAATATTTTAAATGTAAAGTATTTTTCAATAATAATTATTTTGAGATGATAATGGTAATACCAAGAGGATGATAATGATAAAAAGATATGGTCAATGAGGTGGTGAAATAGAATTATCATAATGATATTTCTAAAATAATCAAAATTTACAACACGTTTAGGAGTGCTTTCCAGATGAAGGTTGGTAAAATTTTATTTTTTATATTATTTTATTTTTTTAACAACAAAAATAAATTTTAAAAAATAAAAATATATATTATATTAATATATTTATAATTAAAAAATATTTTAAAAAACAATAGCTATGAACACCTCATGATAATTCAAGGACAGGCTGGTGTACCGTGGGCCTCTTGATTTAGGTAGAGTCCCCACAGTCTATCACATGGCATGCTATCACCAGATGTGCCGTGCCTGCTTCACCAAATAAAATAGATATATAAAAGGTAGAAAATCAGAAGAGGTCTCGTGGTGCTGTCGTGGCAGCTTTCCTCGCCTTGAATTGGAGGGAGGGCTTGAATTGGAGGGAGGGCAAAAGTAAGGCCCAATCATTCATTCGGGTAAAATCTAGCCATCGCTACCTTTCTTTGCATGGTTTATATGACTGGTCTAAACCTTCCCCCCTCAAGGAACAGCGATACCTTTATGAAAGATAATAATTATTAAAAACAGGCACTGTATACTGCCACGCATGTGGCTGCTGATTACGTGGTCAATCTATTTTTTAAAGTTTTTTTATTATAAAAATACTTTTTTAATATACTAATTTAAAAATTAAATTTTAATACATTTTTATATAAAAAAATTTTAAATTAAAAAAAAAAAACCAATAGATAATTACCACATTCTTCAAAAAAACCCAAATAACCAAGAGAAAAAAAATATCGACATCCACAAAAATCTCACTTTTCCAATCGAAATTATAAGAATTAAAAAAAAAAAAAGTGCGGGAGTCAGATCGATCTGAAGAAACGAAGAAATTCTCCACTAGGAGGAGTAAGTTAACGCATGGAACCAACGATTCATCTAAATCGGGGTTGGGTAATCCAGATCTTGGACGATTTTTGCTAAAGCAAGCAAGAGATTTGGTTTCTTTGGGAGATAATCCCTAGAAGGCTGTCGAATTAGCCAGATCATGGTTCGCTTTTACGGAACGGACATCTCACTCCTTGTAAAGATTATCACGGGAATAGCTTTTTTATTTTACACGAAATCTGATGTAAATGGAAACCTTGCTTCTACTTGTGGAATCCTTTATCTATCACTGAAATCTTTATTTACTTGAACAAAATTTGAAAGATTTCTTTTGGCTAATTCAATCCAGGATGCTGGGTTTTGGGAGTTGAATTTTGGAAGGCAAATTCATGGTCTGGATATGGGTCACAGTGAGAGAAAAACTTCATGTGGAAATGTAGTGAGATTCTTGCAGCTGCATCAGATGGCAAGTGCAACTAGTCGATTGTTGTGATTTACTAGTTTAAGAGATTACTGACCCATGCTTCTCATTCAAGGCTGCTCCATCATTTCACCAGAGTGTCAATGGCAGAAGTCACCTGCTGCGCTTTGTTCTTGGTGAAATGGCAGCTGGACTACTCATAATTTCCATCTTTACCAAATTCCTTAGTGAATAGGACCTTCACAGTTTTTATGTTGGGATTTATTTTGTTTGCTGGAAAAAAATTTTAAAAAAAAATAAATTTTGAGAAAAATAAATTTTAGGAAAGTGAATTTCAAGAAAGTATTTTTTGATATTTGATAGTATAATGAAAAATAAGTTGGAAAATATTTTTCAGTGTTAGGTTATGTCATGTAAAATGAGCTGGAAAATAATTTATTAATGTTTTATTTTTTTCAAGTTTATTAAAATAACGAGGAACAAATCTTACAAATTAAAAAGTTGAATGAGAATGAAATTGAAAAAAATATAATTTCATAAATTATCTCAAATAAAATAAATAATAATCAAAATAATAGAGATCAAATCTTAAAAATAAAAAAATTGAAAGATGAAGAAATTAAAATAATAATAATTAACATTTTATAAATTATTTCAAATAAAATAAGTAACAATCAAAAGAATGAGGACCAAATTTGATAGATAAAAAATTTCAATTAAAAAAATGATAAGGGAAAAGCAAATAATAATTATAAAAATAAGGGCCAAAATTAATATAAAAATTAAATTCTAAGGGATGAAATTGAAAAACAAATATTCAAAACAAAATATATATAGTAATCAAAAGTTTGAGGACCAAATTTGATATAATCAGCAAATAATATGACATTTCTAAATTTTCACAACTTCCGGAAATTGTTTTCCGCCCAAAATAAAAGGAAAACACTTTCCTGAAAACCAAGCCAAATTTTCCTTTGACTGGAAAGTGTTTTCCGTTGACCAACTTTCCTAATGGCAAACAAATACAGGAAAGTTTGGAAAATGGTTTTCTGGAAACCAGTTTTCGGGAAACAAACACAACCTTAAACTTAAATAATTCTTCTAATTTTGGTCAAGTTTGGATTTCAACATCAATTTTTATTTCTATTAAGTCTTTCTTTATCCCATCTTGTCAAAATATCCCAACTTAGCTATTGTTTTGGAATCCTGGTTTGCTGCGGCTTAAAGGCTTATATCTTTGTTTAGCTAAGAGTTTGCTAGAAGATTTTAAGGGCCTTGTTTCCTACAGGATTAACATTTTGTAGCAGTTAGACATCGAAAAGCTTTCTGATATGGCCTAGAAGTTACTATGAAAATTGCGCTTTTATTTATACAAGACTTTGACTTTGTACTTTATTTCATCCATACTTTTAAGTTAGTTAGTTATTTGGATTAAAATTTTAACCTATAGTTAATTAGGGTTTATGTTTGTTTAAGTTAATCATATAAATACCTTTTTTTTATTTTTTTGATGTGAAAATATATTAGATATATTGAATAAAAAATTGTTTGATCACTTTCTTTGGTTATTCGTTGAACTTTTCAGAACTTATCAAGGAGATCATATTTGTGACGTTCTAATCATATACCTTCGGTTCTTGATTCAAATAATTAACGAGTTGGGGTTTTCTAATATGATTTTAGCTTTCTTAGATAAGTATTTTATTTCTTGATTGTGGATTCTAGGATTTTTTTCCTCTAGATGCGCATCATAATCTCTCATTAATTTTTAGATTTAATACAAATTATCTTGCTTTTAATTGGGTTACAAGAGTGGGATCTTGCATAAAATTAATGTAAGTTGGGATTAGAAAAAATAGTAATAGTTTATGAACTAGGCATAAAAATTAGATATTTTGATAGGATGAGAGAGTGAGGAATGATGATTTAATGATAAAATTCGGGGAGCCTTCTTTAACTAAAAATTGCATATCCCTTGAGAAAAAGGAATAGATAATTACTAGTTAGGTGGCCCGCGCTACGCCGCGTGTCAATTTTTTTTTGCATTAAAAATATCAAAAAGTGGTAAGTATTTAAAAAAAATAAAAAAAATATAATATTTAGATAATTGGCTCGAATGAGTTTAATAAACTCAATTAATTTAATAATATCATTAGAAAATAATGATATCGACAACAAATAAAGTAAAAAAAAAAAAACAACGATTCAATACTAAAGACGAGTGCTTGCCAATATTATGGAAATATATCTTCACAATATTCCCAAAAAGTCTCAATGATCTTATTTGTTAACAAAGTAAAAATTAAATGAGAATATGATAATTGTATAGAAAGAAAAAAAAATATGAATATAAAAAAATAAGACAAAAAAATCAATTATGATTAACTTTTTAAACCGTGACTCGGGTTATAAAACCGAAAGTACTATATATGGAAAAATTATAAGGATTAAAATCACTAAAAAACAACATGCTATAAACTTGAATTGAAAGGTGAAACTAAAAACAATGAAATTTTCATAAAAAATTTAAGGAAAAAAAATAAAAATCATAAGAACAAGTATCAAATCTTAAAATTTGAACAATTTTTCACACAATCAAGTGACTTGTTAGGATGTTTTTTTAACCCCGTGATACATTAAGCCAATAGAAACAAACTATGAAGGTTAATCTCAAATAAAATAAATATTAAAGGATCAAATAAAAAAAATAAAAACATGACAAAAAAAACTGAGAAAAGTTGCATTATGTGAATCTACAATGCAATTAGGCATGCATCTAAAATAATTGAAACAATGAAAGTGCTAGATCTTTTATAAGCTGCTTGGAATCAATTCTCCACTCTAATTAAATTCAATTATATTGTTTAATTTGAATTCAATTGATAAAAAAAATAAAATTCATAAAGAGATATAATTTATTTCATTTTATTTATTACATTACCCTTATTATCTTGGTCTTATTCCTTTAAATGTTTTTCTCTATAGAAAAAGGATATATGAGTATTTTGAAGAAGTTAGCTTTAACATTAATTTCTTAATATAATAAATTTGTGAGTTGATCTTGATTTATTTTCATATTTTTTTAGAAATTGAATTCTATTTAAAATTTAATTCATGACATTTAAAATGATTCTAAATATGAGATTTTTTTTTATTTTTTAATTAAATTCAATTTAAATGATTAGAGAGATGAGGTTTTAATGTTTTGTTAATTAATGATAAGAAAAACTACATTAAATATCAATATCTTATAGTTTAATCATTTAGCTCTTATTAACTGTTTTTTTTTATGCGTATGAATAAGTGTTATCAACTTATAAATTTAGAAGGCAAAATAAAAGATAAATAATTTTTTTTTAATGATAATAATGTACAAATAAGAGAAACAAGGCTGATTCATACCAAATAAAAGACCTCCACGTAGAACATTTGTGGCTGGGAAATTTTTTTTAATATTTAAAACAATAAAAAATATAAAAACTAATTTAAAATTAAAAATTTCAAAAACTTTTATAAAGTGTTAAATAATAATAATGATTATTTTTTAAAATATTTTTTATTTAAAAATATATTAAAATAATATTTTTATTTTTAAAAATTATTTTTAATATTAAATATCAAAACTATTTAAAAATAATTTTAAATAAAAAAAATTAAAATGTATCCATCCCTTGTTTCAAAGCAATAACATAAATATAATTATGTGAGTATTTGGTAGTGTAATAGTAGTTATTTTTTTAAATTAAAGTTGATATTAATCTATTAAAATAATATAAAAATATAAAAAATTATTAATTAAAAAAAATTAAATTTTTTCAAATTTTATTTTTAAAACACGAAATCAAAAACAAACAGTAACTATTTCACACTACCATAAATTTGCTACTCTATTCTTTAGCAGTTAACACACAAAACACAAACTTACAATGAATAGCCAGCTGCCCCTTCACAAATTCATCGCCGCCGTTTCCCCGACGACTCGTTGCCGCTCCACCACCATTGATCCAGAACGACAAGGAAAGAAACAGCTATATAACAAGCTAAAAAAAGCAACCTTTAGTAAGTTTTTTTTTTTTTTTTATGGTTTTTTGGTTCGAATGATGGTAACGGGTTT
>Ga0307515_10011941_pt1 | contig 16404 bp, 21 predicted proteins | sample 17_EM_MG_FD_194513 | JGI IMG/M metagenome (GOLD analysis project Ga0307515, IMG submission 194513) | Populus trichocarpa ectomycorrhiza microbial communities from riparian zone in the Pacific Northwest, United States - 17_EM | ecosystem: Host-associated > Plants > Roots > Unclassified | place...
GTTATTACCTCGAATGAATTATTTTTCTCCAGTACGACATGATGTGTAACCGGTTTTCGGAGATGGAGAAGCGGAGATGTGTCGTGATGAAGAACAACTAGTGAGACTCACGTTCCTCCTTGTGCGTCCTGACAAACTCCCATCCCCTGCCCAGTATCCGTAGGGTGTTAGAAAAGATGGGTTTCCCAGATCCAGAAGCTCTCAGGGAGTTCATCATTAACACACCATGGATGGTGGACAACCGCCGCCCCATGATCTACCTGCGGCGTCTGTCTGCTCAAGGCAAGCTCTCTCCTTTTCGTACGCTTCGTCGATCCTTACAAATGGTTTGGGTTAGAGTGGAAAGATGATTTCGAGGTTTTGAAGGAAGCGATTAAGCATATCGAAGCCCAGCGCCTTCAGTACGGATACGAAGAGACGCTCAAGGAGATGGGATCGAACCCCGAGTTCGAGAACAGGCGGATCTCGAGATCGATGGTGAAACACAGGCAGCACACGGATTGAATCCAAGAAGGGACGAGATCTCGAAGTATTGTGTACTTTATTCACCAATCGTTAAAACGTTAATATGTTACAGTACTACCGCAGACTGCATACTGATAGGCAAATGTGAAGCTCTGATACCTGGCTTCTTTTATGTTGGCACGTGTGCACCGGCGGTGGAACCACATGATCCTTTCCCGCCACCGTCCTCATAATGAGCGGTAGATTGGCCTCCTTCAAAGGTCCTTCGACTTCATTATCCCCGGAGTCTTCGCCTTCTGGGAAGAAAAAAGCTCCCAACAACAGAGGGACTGTCACCGGTAACAAAGGTGGAAACCCGACACCGCCGGTTTCCCCTGGGCGAGAGCTAGAGTCGACCTTCCACAGAAAAATCAGAGTTCTACTTCTTGATGTCAGGTCAATATGCAGACTGTGGTCCGATATCGTGCTTCACGACGGCCTGAAAGCTGCTAAAACGCTGGTGGACGCACGCACGGAGCTAGAGTGTGTGTTTCCGAATCAGTCTTCTTGGTGTACGTCTAACCACACCCCGGTCGCGCGCAGAAATGCGCTAGCTACGCTGCCACCCGGGGAGAATCCTAAATTCCGGATTGTCGGTCCAAAACTCAGGATCATGGACAAACAAATTCGTGGTCTCGATAACGTCCTCGCAAAACTTGTAAGTTTGAGATCACCGGTTTCTGGACTCTTTCTTATTTGAGCCGTGGATTAGAAAAACCTCTTAGAGCGGTTGGATTCAGCTGTGGATAAGATGGAACTTGTGCTCTTTGAAGCCCATCGGGCTAAGGGCTGGCAGTGGGTCCAGGAGGAGCCGTTTTGGACGTCTTGGTCGCTCCAAAAGTTTGGTACGGGTCGATACTTGGTGTACCCTTGCTGTACCTAACATTCTACCCCTCAGTCACAAAAATACCCCGGATCGTCCGTGCCTATCATAGATCCTACCGCATGCACTCAGAAATAGTAGAAACTCTTCGACCTCACTCCGTCTCGTTCGAAACCTCTCGACAGGAAATCAACAGGTGGGTCGCCCAACCCTACCTGGAAGAGACCAGTTGGGACGCTGAGTGGGAGGACCTTTGTCAAGCGGAAGTGAACCGATGGCAGGTGTAGATAAAATTTCAATACACGATACACAAAACATGCGGAGAACTCGGAAAATCGATATAGACATGGGCAGATCTGTCCCTATGTTGATGCCTAATCCTCATCGTCGGAGATCTGAATTTCCTCCGCATTGGCCTCTGGTTCTGGTGGTGGTTTCTGCACGACCGGATTAGATGAGGCCGCGACGAATGCTGGTCCTTTCTTCCCCCCTCCGACTTCCCTCTCCATGGCAGCCATAGGATCAACGTCCATCTCATTCTCGGCTTCTGCCTGCTCCACCTGTCCTTCCTTGCTCGCCATCTGTGCAGCGATGTAGGATGCTTCGGTATTGAACTGCGCCTGTACGCTCCTTTTGATGCGCAACATCTCCCTGAACGTGTCCTCCGAGCCAGTCTCGATCTCGAAAGCGTTCCACTCGGCCCAGAAGTTGGCGTTGACTCGCGGGTCGCAGAACTGGGAAGCGTGCGCGTAGATCGCCCGCGCTCGGTCGATCTCACCCAGCTTACGTTCCATTGTGGCAAAGCGCAAGCACATCTCGGCCGTTTGTTTGTCCGGTAACACCTCGATCGCCCGTTGGTAGATGGGACGCGTAGCAGGTAAGCCGAAGTTCGAGGCAGCTTTGGCGATGTAGATCGTGAACATCTGTGCAACGCATTGCTTTTCAGCATGATAGAGGGTAGGGTTAGCTGATGAGACAAACCTCGAATTTATCCTCGTCCGCGACCGATTGAGTCCCCCGGTCGTAGATGTCCATTGCACGCTTGGCTAAGCCGTAATCCTCCTCAAGCTTGGTGTACATAAGGAATATGGGTTTGCAGGACTTGGGAGGGCATTTTTCCAAAGCCTGTTCAAACAGATCTCGGGTGCGCTCCAGTTTAGTGCCGCCCTACGGTTTCAACGAAAGGGGTAATGGAATGAGTACTGTATATACCGAAGAGATATGCAGAGGCTTACGTATCGTTTGGTGAATTTGGGCAGATAAATGTTCCAAATCTCAAATGACACGGGGAAGGTGAACAACTCGACACCCCTCTCGTACACCTTAAAGCTCTCCTCGAAGTACTCGTTCTCTTCGAGGAACTGCGCGTAGTTGACAATGACTTGGGCATTGGCGATCTTGAGCTCGAGGACCTTGTCGTAGGCGGCCTTGGCCGATTCAATAGTCCCCAGGGATTCCTCGAGGTCGATATAGAACGACCAGAGTTTGAGAGATTTGAAGAGGCGGGCTTGGACAGGTAGTGACTGTAGGATAATAGTGGTGAACACATGAGGATTGTGAGGAGTTTGGGGTACGTACGTGGTCATGGTAATTGATTTTAGCGTCCTTGGGAATAACGATTGCACGCTGCATTACTCGAATGGCTTCGTCGTAATTCCTGGGGGGTGGGGGTGATTAGGGGCATTCCAACAGAACCACTTTCCCTTCACTCACTCGTGACGGATCTCCATTTCGGCCCATTCGCACCATACTTCCGCAAGATCTTCAACGGCCTTGAAGTTGACCTTAGTAGCCTTCTCGAGCACCTTTCGCGCACTCTCCAGGTCCCCATCCGCTTCGCCTTTGACGCCACCCTCCTCGTAGAATTTGGCGAAGTTGATGTAGAGCCGGTGAAGATTCGCAGTGGCTTTTCGCGGGCTGATCGTGGACAACGCATCGGTATACGTCTGAGCCACCTGGGAAATTACGGGTGATCAGTCAAGTCGAAAGTTAGGGTGTAAGAGAGCTGAGACGAACTTTTTCATCATCATCTCCCCACATCGCAACCCTTTTCTCCCACTCTTGGATATCGTTCGGGTTCCGTCTCAATAATACATCGTTCACCAGGAATGGCCGCCTATCCATCAATTCCTCGAACTCCTTCATTTTCACATCCAACTCCCGTTCCGTCTCTGCAGCTTCGTCCTCATCTTCCTCATCGTCTGGGTTTGCGAGAGAGTCCATGTATGCGCTGATGATCGACTCGCCGAACTCCGCATAGGCGTCGAATATCTGAGTAAAGTCTCGGATCGTCAATACGTCGACCATCCCTGCCTCGAAAGTCGCCTTCGCACGGTCAAACTCAGCACGCTTGATCCAGTACGTGGCAACCCCGGTCCATAGCCGGCCCGCTTGGTCCTTGTACACTTCCAGGCCATCTTTACGAACGATGTGTTCGATATTAAGCTTTCGGGGGCTCGACGGATCTTCGTCTTCATCGTATGGAGGTGATGAGGGTCCATTGGGAAAAGCGTTCCCATTCGGTGGGTCGGGTTTGTCCCTCAGTGCTGCATTCGAAGCCTCCGTCTCCTCAACGTCTAGACCAACCTCCTCTGCATGTTTTTCCACGATATCTAGCCATTCTCCGAGAAGCTGGTATGGGCTTTTCCCTTCAGGACTCGTGTATTCGCCTCTAGCGGCCTTTCTGGCAAGGGCGAGATAAAGCTTTGCAGCTTCAAGAGGGCGACGGCGTTCCGGTTCTTCTGGAGCGAGGAGGAGGGAACTGTAGTGTTCTGTGATGGTGGGATCGAAGGCGAGGTAACGCCGATAGACCGCGACCATTGTCGTGCCACCTTTGGATTCAGCCCAGAGGAGATATCGTACCCAGATGCGGCCGTGCAGAGATGGTGGAAGAGTGCGCAGGGCTCGGTCGTACGTGCGTCGTGCATGGGTGTGGGAGAGGATTGTTGGGCATTGGGGATGACTGAGGATCGAGAGGTACATTAACCATAACCTCGGCAACTGCAACAAGCACGCAGGTGTCAGTGTGAAATTTCTTGAGACATATCATTGGGGCGTACTTTTGGCAACCACATGAGAGCCCTCTCAAAAGTCGCGACGAGGGCCTTCCACTCCTCCCAGCCAACGATGGGGTCCAACCCACCCGTCCATTCCTCCGAGTCCTCCTTCTCTTCCTCCAAGGCGTCCTTCATATCTGGAAATTTCTTCCTCCCTCCAGCACGCTTCTTCACGACTCGTGAACCCAACACGTAGTTCATCCTCGTCTGTAAGTATGCCTTCCATAACTTGAAAGAGGCAGGAAAGTGAACGAGAGCACTTTCGTATAAGTAAGTTAGCCTCTTCAATGCAGTGCGGGCGAGGGGGTGGGCAAGTGGGCCAAGGACAGATGACCCGGGTTCCTCTTTGGAGGTTTTTATGCGAGCATTAAAGGAGTCGTTGGCGGCCTGGATCGCAATCCACCAACTCCGGAAGGAGAATGGGTTTCGCAGAAGGTCTTCTTCGCGCTGCGCGTCTCGCACGGTTACGACATCTGAGCTGTTTAGGGGGGTTGGAATGGGGAATGTCAGGGGGAAGTCGGCGCGAAGGGCATCGATGGGAGAGGCAGAGACCATTTCTCTCGTCTCGGTCGTGTCCTTTCGAAGGCAGTCGATCACACACACGCGTTGCCGGATGGCGGAACGGAAGGGGATCAGTCGCGCTTACCCGGTATCTGTATCTTCTCATGGTGAGCTGCGCGCAGCATGACATCCTATAGGTTGGGCTTACGGTTCGTTAGCACGGCGTAAGTCGAGTCAAACAGTCTCAGGCTACTCTCGAGGCGAAGTGGCAGCGAGAGCGTGCCAAGCTCAAGGAATATCTTGCGCTTTCGGACGAAGTCTTAGCTCGAGTCCGTTCCTCGCCCCAGCCCACCTATAAATTAGATCTGACGCTCCAGGCAGAATAAGAGGAAAGATTGGACAGTGGAATCCTTAGATCTCACTACCAAGATGTTGCATATCAACCCGGAGTTCTACACAATATGGAACTACCGACGTAACATATACCTCAACGCTGTGTTCCCCGACAACACACCGGAGCGAATCAATGAGATCCTAGAAAAGGACCTCGTGATGACCACGCTTGCACTCAAGGCACACCCCAAGGTGTATTGTATTTGGAACCATCGGCGGTGGTGTTTAGAGCAGACACCCGACGGTCCTGGAGGGGAGGGAGGCGATTCCCATGGGTGGAGGATGAAGAACTGGAAACAGGAGTTGTTCGTTGTAGAGAAGGTGTTGGATGTGGATGCACGGAATTGTGAGTGAACGGATTGCCCCTCGCGATTTTCACGCACTAACTTCAGTCACAGTTCACGCCTGGAACTACCGTAGATACGTTCTGGCCAGCATTCCTGTCAAGAAACCCGACATCGAGGAATTTACATACACCACGAAGAAGATAGAGGCCAACTTTTCCAACTTCAGCGCGTGGCACCAACGGTCAAAAATCTATCCTCTCCTCTGGGAAAGCAATGCTCTAGACCACGACAAATCCCGGGAAGGAGGTGCGCCGCGTCATCCTTTTCTAGCCTCCGGACGTTACGGATAGCTTACTTCGGCGCCGTGGTCCAGAGTTTGAACTAGTGAGGAACGCGATGTACACCGATCCTGAGGACCAGAGCGTATGGGTGTACCACCGCTGGCTCGTGGGTTCAGGCAGGCTTGGTTCCTCCTTAAGCGAGTGATGCACAGCTCACCTCGAGGCACTGCGCGTATATTTCTCTAGGTGAAGACGCCGAATTGCTTAAGCGAGAGATCCAGGCAATCAAGGAGCTTCTCGAAGAGGAGGCAGGCAGCAAGTGTGAGTAGGTATTATCCGGATATGACGTTTTAATAACCAGGGCGAAGGGTGTATGGAGTCGCTGGTCCACTACCAGACCTTGCTTGTCCGGCGTCACCACGCTGCACTCGGTGACGAAGATTGCGAGCGATTAAGGGCCAATAGTCTTGAGTTGTTGCAAAAGCTGGAGATGTTGGACCCTTTGCGAAAGCAGCGATATCGAGATCTCGGTGAGAACATGATTCCCATCACCGTCTTTGCGGCGAAACTCAAGTTGTTTGCTATTTCTTGTGGTACAGTATCGGCCATTCCATCAAACCTATGACGTCGACTGCTATTCTGCTCGTTCGGTACTGTTTACATACAAGGGTGGTAATCACACGGGTGTTGGATAAGAGTAGACGAGGGTGCCTAACACTTGCATTCGCCTGGCTTGCATTGACAGCTGGTTGACACGATGTCAGAAGGATATCCGAATGAAGGGGTTGTGAGAGCTTACTTATCGCCGCAGCTGCAGTTTGGGTTTCCGCAGTTAGCGTTATTGACGGGGGTTGCTTCAATCTGGAGTTGGCCTGGTGAGGCTGGTTGTGAGCGAGCGAGAGAATGCACGTACGATGAACATTGTGGTCGCAGATGAAGAGAGTATTTTGAGTTTGGCTCAGGAGACGAGTGATTGTGACCGGTGTTTGTGTTTGTTTGCGATCAGACTGATGGGCCTCATGGATAGGGTGTGTTTCCGCGACACCCAGGCGATATAACGAGCGATACTCTTCGCCCTGTCCGCGTCCAGCTCTCTTCACTTCTCCCATCCTCATCTGCCATGGATCCTATGCGGATCGTGTTTTCCAGAGGGCCATCTCCCCCGAGGAGAGCTTCCTTCGACGTTCTCCCAAATCAACAAGAAGATCCCGCGCCCGCCGCTCCATCTGATCCTGCTCTCATGAACTCTTCGCCCAACGTTAATAATAATAACGCTATCGATGCTCTATTCTCAAATATCACCACGAACGCGGCCGGCCCCCAGAATTACCCCCCGCCTCCATTCATGAACACGCTTGCTCATCCAACCGAGTCAAACTCTGCGCCTGCCACCCCTGGTTCTCTCCACACCGTCCCAGGTGGCGGTTCTAACCCTTCTTCCACCGGATCCCCACCAACGAATAACACGACGAATGCCTTGCTTTCTCTTTTGAGCACCGTGTCCGGTACCGCGAACCACACCCCGATGAACATTGCCCCGCCTTTGATGCCCGTCATGCAACCACAGCAGCCTCAATCCGTCCAGCAGGCACCCACCCAGGTTCCCACTCCCCCTGGATCTGCTAACACGCAGAGGTCAAACGCCGTTCAGAGCCCAAGTTCTTCCGACCAAGGCAAACTTCTTCTGGATCAACTGATGTCTGGGTATGTTTCCGTCCCATCTTCTTTCTTGTCCGTTCTGTGAACCATTCCCGATAGTTTTGAGTCCGTTCCTAACTTCCCTAACCTCAGCACTGCCCCTGTCCCCAACTTCTCTGAACCTCCCACAACGCTCCCTCAACCGGCGCCGGCTCCTGTTTCTACCTCTCCTCCTTTCATCCCACCTCCTCAACCTCAAGAGCATCCTCCGCGATCTGAGGTCGACCAGTATTATCATCCTCAAACATACAAGTCCGCCGAGCAGATCCCTGAACCTGCTCCTCACCCTGTTGGCCTCCAGAGGCAACAACAACGCACGGAATCTCCCGCTCGCAAAGGGTTATTCGAATTCTCTACCCCATTCGATGCCCTGGCTAGCACCTCTGGCCCTCCCCCCACTCAGTCCCAAGTCAAGAAAAAGCCAGTTCCGGAGATCAGTCCAGCACCCCGACCTGATCAAAACTGGAGCGATCCCAAGAGGAAGTCCGTCGAGGACATTATGGACCAACTCACTCGAGGACAAGCTCCTTTCCCCCAGAACGTCCAGGCTGCTCCAGAACCACAGGCTGCTTCCTACCCCACTTACCCCGGTGAGGAGGCTTATCAACCCGATCAGTTCCAACAGTACGGAAGGCCTTTGCCTGTCCCTAAACAGACCGTCACCTCGCCCCGTTCTTCCCCGCCGAAGCCCCAGCCATTCCAATCGGCTCCGCCACGCCAGAATCCACGCAGGAACAATGATTCTCCAATGGATCAGCATTCCGCTGAGAGGCAGCGAGAGAAGGAAAGCTCACCCGTCCCCCGTGGTGGTAATTGGAAGGGTCAAGAGAGTGGACGTAGGAGCAAGCAAAAGAGCCCCATGTACGTTTCTGTCCTTATCGTTTCCGTTGATTGGTCTCTAATCGATTCAACAGCACTCAAGCGCAGTCAATCATCTTCGATGTGGCATCGCCATTGGATGAGATCCAAGCCCCTCGTGACTCCGTCAAGTCGACTGCTATCGCCCTCGTCAAGGTCGATTCCAACTTCTTGCCTGGCACAACCATCGGTGCTACTCACTGGGTTGCTTACGCCATGACGAAGGGCCGCATCCGTGTCATTTCTCGTTCGAGTGGTGATCGTACTCTCCTTCAACTCCCGCAAACGTTCGCGCCCACGACGTCGGTCATTGATATGGCCGTATTCGGCAACAGGCTTGCCGGTGTCACCTCCGATGGAGGCTTCGTGGTCTGGGAGTTGCCAGAGGTCATCACCGACGATGTCCCTGGAAGGATCTTACTTCGGGTGTTACCATCAACCGGCCCTTCCGCCCTTCGTTCAGTCAAGTGGCACCCCAAGGATCCGGACACCCTTGCGCTGGCGTCCGACACTCACATCTACCTCATTAACGTATCCGAGGCTTCACGAATGTACGAAACTGTCCATCCATCCGATCTCGACAGGATCAGTCAAGTTTTCACGTCTGGCTCGCCCATCGCCGCGTTCGACTTTGATGTACTCCATTATGCGTTGGCCACAATTTCCGACGACTCGACGATGACACTCTGGGGCATCGCTGACTCTGCTCCCTTCTGGTCCTACAAAGTAAAGGGTGAGGACATGCCCTCCTCTTTGAACCTTGTCGAGGGCGGTATCGTGGTCGGTCGCAAAAACGGCACAATATTCCAGCTCTTGTCCTACAAGGGCAAGAGTGTACTCTCCACCGTCAAGTTCGTTAATTCCAGCCGCCAGGAGGACCCAGAGATGTTTGGTCACATCACCTACGACTACAGGATCCAGACTCTGTGGGTGGCGAATAACAGGAGGGACAGTATGATTGCGTTGCGGATCGGATCTGATGGACTCGTGCCTTCTCCAGTAGGCGACGATGGAGCGAAGAACTTGTTCATTGAACAGGTTGTCGAGTTCGGCGGTCCAAAGCCCACGATCCACTTCGTCATCCTCACCGCAGACTTGGATCCTACCGGCGAGGAGGCTCTTGCGGCGTGCGTAGCCGCGAAGGTTCCTTCGGGTGAACTTGCCCTCGTCGCGTTCTCTGTGCATGCAAGTGGAGTAGATCAAGTGTTGATTCGAAGGGAATGGTTCGATTCTTCGAGCCTTGGTGCTCCAGCAAAATACCCCTCTTACAACCCACCACCTCAACCAGTCCAGCCACCGCCACAACAACAACCAGTCGAAACCAGGCCACCGAGGAACGAGAGAACTAACCAAGCACCCCCTCCAGTCCAGGTGCACCAGCCTCAGGTCGCTCCTGCTCCTATCCCCCAACCTCCCGTTCGCACAAGGACACCTCCCTCAGATGAGGTCGATAGCGAGATCGTCAAGGACGAGATCAGACCTGCCGAGGGTAAGGGTCGCAACGCAAAGTCGAGGAACGTCGGTTGGAAGGACAAGAAAGACAATGGCAAGGATCCTGTAGGCGGAAACTCATCCGGTCTGGACACCGGCGCGTTGAGCGATAGCGCACTAGGAGCCTTGACGAAGGAGATGAAGAAGACTGAGGAGAATCTCCACACTAGGATTGGGAGGTTGTTGTCCAAGGAGTTGGATAAACAACGTAAGACTTTAGGGTGTTCGCTCTTCTTTCTCAACCACTGACGTTCTATTTTTCCCTCAGACCAACGTATGGAAGATGCTCGGGCTAACGAACAGGCTGCCGATTTTGTCAGGCAAGAGAAGATCCTGAAGTTGATCTCGAACGAGCTGACGAAGAACACCACGAGGGTGGTCGAGATGGCGGTGAAGAGTGAAGTTCAGAACTCCGTGCTGCCTTCCCTTGAGTCGATTACGAGGAACGAGGTCAAGGCCGCCTTGGGTAACCAGATCGCGAGAGGTGTGACAGACAGCATCAAGCAGGTAATGTGTTCCCTTGGCATCCGTTGGCTATGCGTTGACAAATTTTCCCTCTCAGAGTATCCCCGCCGAGATCGAACGTGTCCTCTTGCGACCGGAAGTCTCTGCGCAGATCGCCAGGACCTTCACGTCCAACACCACCCCCTTGATCGAGCGACAGATCAAAGACACCGTGTCGAAGACTCTCCTCCCCGCGTACGCCCAACAGCATCAAGATCTTGTCCAGGAGATGCACAATGAGATGGTGACCATGAGGAAGGAGATCGTCGCATGGCAAACCGAATCCAGCCGTACTCAGGACAATGTGATCCGGGATCTCGAGCAGACCGTCAAAATGCTTTCTGAGCAGGTCAAGTACCTGTCTCTCAACAACTCTGTTTCGAACACGCCTTCCCATATGTTACCATCTCGAGGATCTCCCGCCCCTCCCGCTCCAACGAACCAGTACCGTCACCAGACTCAGCTTTCTACTCAATTGCCTCAACAGTCTGGATACCCTCAGCAACATGGTGGATACCAGCAGCCCCTTCCACCTCCCCCAGTGTTACATAACCCCCAAGCCTGGTTCAATGCGAACATTGCTGCTCCTCAAGCTTCTCACCCTGCCGCTCCTCCTCCCGTTCAATCCCACACCCCTCCAGCAACAACGGAAGAGTGGGACGAGTCTTACCTGGCCGTGTTGGGTACGCAGGATTTGAGACAGCTGAGGGAGTTACTGGCGCGTAGCAACCCCGATGTGACCATGCCCATCAATTCGACGCCTCCCCTCTCCCAAGCCGTGATCTTGACGTTGGTGCATCGTCTCGCGGCTGCGCTTGGCGAGACTCCGCCAGTGGATGAGAGTTTCAAAAGCACATTGTGGTGGTTGCAGAGGGCTGCGTCAGTGTTGAACCCGTCGGATCCACTGATCTCCCCATACGTGGCGAGGGTTGTGCCGAGCGTACAGCAGGTATTGAACTCCACAAAACAACGACTGATGATCCTCCCCGGTGGTCCTCAGGTGGTCGATGCTGCCAGAACTATCACGGACGTTCAGGAAACACTGAGCGGAAAGAGATAGAGCCCGTTTTAACCCTAGCTTCTATCTTTCTTCCCCTTCGTTCTTCTCGTTGCTTCATTCGCTAAGCATGGTGTGTTTGTCGCTTTCTTACCGTAAATTCTTCCGGATACGGCTGGTAATGGAGTTTTCGCTTGCATTTTGATCTCTTTCGACAACATAGATATTCCCCTTTCCTTCTTGATGATCTTGACGACCGCTTCTTCCGCTTCTCGCTTTCGTTATGTCGTTTTTTTTTCTTCTCACCACTTATATGTTGACACTGCTGCATCCTGTTGTGCACTCCATGTATCGTACATGTTAGCCTTCCTTTCCCATTCGTCGCGTTTGTTTGTTGCACCCATGCACCTTCAATATATGTTTCCTCTTGCTTCTCATGCCAATTCACCGCGGGCAATAAAGTATTCTTCCGTTGAAGGAGTGATGATTTATGCTGGAGTTTGAATCAGGTTTGAATCAGGTTTTCCAAGATAGAGACGAATGGAAACCTTTGAAGTCAAGGCGATAAAATAGGAGGCAGCTGCCCTACCCGACGTTCCCTCGCTCGCTTTATCCTTTGGACACTGATTCAAACTTTACGACCAACTCGAGATTCCTTCACACGAGCAAATACTCCGTCGCCCCGGCCTGCACGACTTGAGTTCCAGCCACCATCATGTCCAACAAACCCGACAAATCGAGTTTCTTGCGGGCCGAATCCGAGCTCGTTCTCGATCTAGTGAGCGGAAGCGTACACGAAGACGAAGTGGTGGATTTATGATTATATTCTAATATCTTTCAAGGCGAGGCAAGAGAAGGAAAAGAAGATCGCTGATCTGGGATCACCCATCAAGTTGAAAGGTCAGGCTCTGGATATGCTCGTTCGAGGCAACTCTCTATGGGTAGCGGAAAACACTGGCTCTGTCCTCATTATTGATTTGACTGTGCGTGGTCTGGTTTCAGTCCCACACGCGATGGAAACTGAAAGCCACGAATCTAGACGAACGAAACAATCTCGAAATATAAATGTCACCAGGCACCCCTCACCACCTTCGCCTTCACGGACAAGGTTCCGGGATCCAGGGACAGGAAGATCATGATTACCGGTTCATGGGATAGGGTATTAACGTAACGAATTCGTGTTCCAACTTTCACCGCACTGACTTCTTATCAGACGATCAAAATTTGGGATACCGAGGTATTCAGAAATAATTACCGTCCATCCGATGTTACACCTAATACATGTCTACAGACGAAGCAGCTACTATCTACAACCCAGGCGCACTCTGATTTTGTGAAAGCCTTGTTAGTACTTCCAAAGTGTAATCTCCTTGTCTCCTCGAGTTCGGACAATGCCATGAGGCTATGGTAAGTGTCTCTAGGCGGCGATGTGTGCATGTTCTAATTTATCCGCCACTTAGGGATCTTTCGAATGTAACGGGGACGGACCCACTTGTCTCAGTGGGAAGCATCTCAGCTCACACTCGTCCTGTTGAAGCCCTCGACGGGGAGGGGCTATCGAGTGATTCTGCGACCCTATACTCGGCGGACACCATGGGTGTTCTGAAAATTTGGCTTCTCGAGCGCGGTACAGTGGCACAGCCAGCTGACGGTTTACCTCCCCGCTGGCGGGCTACGTTACGAGAAAACCTCACCCATCATAGAACTCGAATCAATCAGCTAGTCCTTCACGATGGTCACATTTGGACAGGTACAGGTCTCCCAGCGAATTCACGCAGTTTTCGTTCCGTCAAACCGTTTTTGTAGCCTCTGCAGACGAATCGGTGAAGATCCATCCTTACTCATCCGAGGGGCATGGCGGTGAAGGGAAACGGCCGATCGAACCAATCCAACACCCAACCGCAGTGAAAGCACTACTCCCGTTATATATTCCTTCGCTGGACGAAACATATCTGTTCACGGCTTCCGGGGACATTATCAGATCATGGGACACTTCCGATCTGAACGATAAGATCGAACAAAGGAATGAGATCGATGGTCATTGGCACGATGTGACGCTTCTCAAGGCGTGGACTGCTTCTCACGATCTGTACATCTTGAGTGCAAGTCTCGACGGGACAATCAGGCGTTGGAAAGTGAAAGGTATAGGGTGGCACTCGCTCAGCGTATAACTGGCTAAATAACGACTCCCAGATCTATTGACCCCAAAGCCGCTGGGAGAGAAGACTGGTGTGGAAGGAAATACTCACCCCGTCGCACACCAGCGGGCTCCAGGAGAGTTGACAGAAGAGGAGGAACGAGAACTGGATGAGCTTTTGAACGATGATGATTGATGAGTTGGTCGCAAACACAACCGTTGTGGTGAAGTATAATTTCCGTGCAATTGTAGTAGATGTGATATTCCAACAGATATGGTACACCGTTCAGAGTTTTGCTTTGGAAATAACGAACGAGTTGGCGGTGGAAAGCTGTCTCGCCGCAGTGTTCACGAGTTCATCCACACTATCCTCTCAGGTTTGAACCGACAGCAATGATGAAAGGTAAGGCGACTCACATCTCCTGAGCGGTCTTGACATCGTTTATTGATGCGGCAACTCTCCCCATGAGCCCTATCGGTAGAGTGAATTCTGCGACCCGACCCGCTAGATATTACGAAAAGCATACATCCTCGAGATTCGACACTCTTTTCCGGGTGTTGAGACAAGTCCACATCGACCGGTATCTTACCCTCAGCAACGTAGGCATCGATCTCCTGCGTTTTGCTTTCCCTGGGGTGGGAGTCAGGCACACGAGCAGGTGAGCCGGACTTTGGCATAATGCTCACCATCCACGGACGTACGGGGTCCTGCGTACATTCATGGGTCTGCCAGAATAAATGGTCGTGCGCGTCACGTCATCAAAATCTGCCGAAACCACAAGATCCTTGTGCATTTTAGGAGCACCGGACTCAACACTGGCGACAAAACGAGTTCCAACCCAGACTCCCACAGCGCCGTAACTTCGGGGGAGAATTGGGTGTGGGCGTCAGCCGATCGAAGGAGGAGGGGGACGCGACATACGAGAGTGCTGCAGCGAGACCTCTGCCATCCGAAATACCTCCTGTAGCTCAAGTTAAGCGACTTTCCTCTCAGGAGTAGAGAGGTAACGGATACCGGCTGCGACGACCATCACCGGTTCGCCCGTGAGCGGGCTCCTGCGGCCCTTTGCGGCATCAACGCAGGCCGGGATCAAGATTGAGAATGGTATCTCTCCTGTGTGTCCTCCACCTTCTCCCCCTATCACGCCGGGTCAGCGAAGACTCACAATCGCCCAGAAATGACATTGGACCTTGCGCGCATACCACATCAACCCCTGGGAGGACTGTTATTAGTTCGTCTGACAAGAGTTCAATCCAAGGATGCGCACCGAGATCGAGTGCCTTGGTAACATGCTGCGCTGATGGTAAATTACTGGATTCCGGTAGAAATGAGTTGTTCTCGTACCTTTGGATGCCCTACCATGCTATGGTAGAGAGAAATTTAGTCACTCTGAGGTGGTGAGACGACCGTGAATACACACTTCATCACAACAATCCCAGCTTTGTGCAGCCTCTCGATCACATCCTTCGGAGGAACACCGATCGCGCTAACGAACAACTTTGCTTTGCTGGCAATTATGATATCCACAAGCTTGCTGAGTTGACCGTTAGTATAATCATACTGTACGTTCCAACGGTTCAGAGTAGTTTACCATGGTAGAACAACGCAAACATACGTTTGTCTTCCTTGCGTTTCCTCCAACCTGTGGCAGGGCAAGGTCGACACCGAAAGCTGCGCCCTTGTTCTTGAGTTGTGATTTCAGCTCGTCGATCGCGCCTTGGAGCATCTTCGGGCTCATGCTAATACCTCCAATGACCCCAATACCGCCCTTGCACCCAATTCAGCCGACGAACCACACCCAGGGAGGATAGAGAACATACAGCATTCGTAACAGCAGCAGCGAGTTTGGGTCCAGCTGCAACCTACAGCATCACTCTCGTCAGCACATCTTCCACTCAAATTGCATTCGTTCTGCCACAAACATTCATCCCCGCAAGCATGATCGGGTGGTTAATCCCAAATAACTTGGTGAGCGGGGTCGAGAACACGGGTTTTGATGGTGACATGGTGGTGGTACGTTGCAGAGGTTTGGAAGTGGTCGGGAAGAAGCAAGCCGGGCTACCGGATCACAATCAAGTGCCAGATTCTTGTTTAGTCACGAGTACAAACGAGCAATACAGTTAAATATCAAACACGAGGTGAGGAGATGGTGAAAAGCCTGCGTGGAAGGCGTCAAACAGGACGACCGGCTCTTAACTCCGAGGGAAAATCGTTCCCTATCTGGCGGGGAGACGTGGCGTGGGGTACCATGGACGAGAGTGAGCACCCGTGGGAAATCGTGATGCTTCCGTCATGATCCGCTCTTCGGCCTAAAATCCGTTCCCTCCACCCGCATCCATGTCGTGCCCCGTCGACCATTCCGCTCACCCCAACCCACCTTCAAACGCAGGTGGCTGTCCAGTCGACCATAAAAGTTTCTCCCAGCACTCGTCCTCCTCACCATCAGCAGAAGAATGCCCCGTTGATCACCAATCCTCATCATCACCCTGGTCGCGTTTCCTTTCCTCCCCAACCGAGGGCGGCGGCCAGCCTTTCCGACACATACCAGGAAACCTCTCCGCGGAACGAGAGACTTCCTCGATTCCGCGGTTGGAAGGGGACAAATGGGTTTACCCCTCCGAGTCCCAGTTCTTCGCCGCTATGGCCAGAAAGAACCATGACCCCCAGGCGAAAGACATGAAGGTCGTCGTCCCGATCCACAACGCCGTGAACGAGCGTACGTGGTATGAGATCCTGAAGTGGGAAGAGGGAAGGGGGTCGGACGCGTGTGGTGGGTTGAAGCTTGTCAGTTTCAAGGGAAAATCACAAGAACTGAGCCCAAGAGCAAGGTTTAAATCGCTGTTAGGGTCAGTCGCCCCTCTCTTATCCTCGCC
>Ga0307515_10011942_pt1 | contig 16404 bp, 19 predicted proteins | sample 17_EM_MG_FD_194513 | JGI IMG/M metagenome (GOLD analysis project Ga0307515, IMG submission 194513) | Populus trichocarpa ectomycorrhiza microbial communities from riparian zone in the Pacific Northwest, United States - 17_EM | ecosystem: Host-associated > Plants > Roots > Unclassified | place...
AAGATACTATTAACACACTGCAAATACAAGAGCCTTATATGAATCTATAGATGGACCCGCTGTGCGACCCGCTGACAACCCGCCCAATTCAGATGGGTTGGGAGTTTACCATGGAACCGTACCCGAGTGGGCAGTTCGGGTTTATTGACGACCCGGACCCCCAATTTGGCAAAGGTTCGGTTTGGACCCGGACCCGGACCCGAAGTGACGGTCCGGAACCATTGCTAACACTATCTGCATCCAGTCACCACTTAGATAACCCAAGATGCAAAGCCAACAATTGTTGATGCTCCATTGACACTCATTGTCAGAATGGGACAGTGACCATGTCGATTGCCCTTTTGCCGATACATCAGCGAAAAGAGACATAGGTTTCTGAGCATGGACTGAACGCCCTGATCCATCAACACATTCTACCGGAATGATCCTAGCGACGTATCCGTTCCCTAACACCATGCTTCCAAGGATCCAATGACGTCATTGTGTCATCAGGTTATTTGAAAATCTTGTGTAGTCATTTCAGTTATTTCATTGTGCTTGTTTGTTTCACTATAGTCACCATATTTTGATTGTTTCGACAGTGTTTTAAATGGTTCCATCGATTTCGAGAACATTCTGTACAATTTCAACCCTTCAGACATCGATTATACACAAGCTTGCACAACTCCCATAACAACAAATGTGACACCCAGAGTAAACACTAATCAGATTTCAATATATTGCTGCAATGATTACTTCAAGCATAGAATCAAATCATCTACTTGCAAAAGGAATTGAAACGATTCAAGTAAATCGTGTTGCTCGAGTACAACTGCATGCTATCTGGCTGCAGCGTCAGGGGAAGACAGTGTACAGCCCCCTGAGTCGCACTTATAGGGATGATATAAGTGGTGTGTACACTGACAAGATGTGTACGAAGGTAGCTTCCATTCTGCAATGGTTGCATCACAAGTAGATGTCTCTCCTTGACAATTACCATTCCGGCAGTCTGATGTATTGGCCCTGTTGCAAACATCTGAACCATGGCTAGAAGCTCTTCAATGCGTGATTCAGCATCCATGATGATGCAAAGACACTTCACAGGTGCGGGAATGCATCCAGCAGTCAAACTACAGTGGCTATCTGGACCTGTCCCCATCCAGAGAAGCACTGTATCATTTCTTCGTGGCTTCTGCTTTCTCCACCTTGTGGACCAAGTGCAACAAACCATATGAACTGCCTGCTCATCACAATGAAAGAAGTCACCGGAATTGCTACTGCGTAAAACTAAATGTATTTCCCATTGCTGAAACGACTGAAATACTGATTGTGATTGACGTAGTCTGTGAAGTCGGCAAATCTCTTGAAGAACCAGGAAATGTCATTGTGTAGCTCCTCTTTTGTCATTGCACACCACTCGGCCAAGTCGTCAAGGGTCTTGATTTCTGGTTGCAGCATTTTCATCATTTGCTTGATTGGTGCTGTGGTTAGAGGCAATTCATTGGGGCAACATTGATTTGCAGAGTTTCCATTCGGCTCTCGATTCTAAAACACCTCATTTCAGGATTTCATTTGGAATCTCTGGAAGGTGGCCTCGTGACGATTCCATTTTCAGTATGCATGTTCAAAATCCATCATCACTGTTTCTGGGAGTTCAAAGCTTCCATTTAACAGGTTGCCAAGCTGGCGGATATGGTCAGAGAAGTGGTTCAGGAGATGCATCCTCACATAGTTGTAATCTGATTCTTTCACAAGATGTGGTGCGATTTCTGACTCAATCTGCATTATATTTTCATCAGCTTGGCGACTCTTTGCAGCCGCAGGAAGAATGTTCAAACGGGGTCACTCTCCCGTTCCTCTGGTTTCTGCAGAGTAAGTGGCTTCGTCAATGTTTCCAATACCTTCTGGGTAGATTTACTGGCGCAGGATTGCCTGAAAACTTCCCTGTGATGACGAATCTTCTCCAGATAAGTCTGTTTGAACCTGTTCGTGGCTTCAGTATGTTCCCGGTACTGTGTCATACTGTGAAAATACACGAAGTTCTTGAAGCACAACAGGACTTCTGTGAAGCGAATCCATTCGCTCAGCAAACGGTGTCAAAGAGTGGCCACAAGAACTTTAACAATCATGCGCCCGAGTGCTTTCATCTCCTGACCACTCCATTGCATCAACTGGCTATAGGGCTTGTTGAATCGAGCTAAGCCAGGATATGAAGGCATCATCACCCAGAGATGGTTGAATTTCTCAATCCTGAAATGTTGCTTGAGGAAGGACGTTATACAGTCCATCAAATGCTTAATCAACAACGATGGATGGTGTTAAGAATATCATGCATCATAATCATTGTCAGGGAGATGCGCTTCACATTCCTGAAGACGCCTTCTGAGGTTGCAACCACTTGATCTTCCTGATACTGTCTTGCTTCCTGTCTCTCCGTCTCATCTCCCTGAGTCATAAGTATCAACTTTTCAGAGTATTGCCAATAGTCTCTCAACTACGATGACATGTAATTCCTCTTTGCAAACAACGATTCCAGTGTGTCGCACACTGGGCAACTGTGCTTGTTGGGTGGAGCACAACTGAATGATTTTGATGTAGTCAGCCGTCTATGCACAGATGACAGAATAACATTGATGCATCCAATTGTCAGCATGGAACATAATTGTTCCCATGTTGAAGAGCACATCGAGACAACTGAAAGTAAGGTTGAAGATCTTCCCCAAAACCTCTGGATTGTGGATCTGTTGTCCCTCCACGGCAGATGTGTATCAATGTCATTTAAAGAGATATTTCGGAGGAATCGGAACAAGGGCAACAAGGATGCTCGGAATATTGGATGGCTTTGATCTAGATGTTGACTCGATGTTTCTGAGACCCAAACATACTGGCCATTCGTTCTTGTCACCCAGATTGTTTAATGACGTGTCTGGTCCGAACTGCTTAAGAAAGGGACAATCGTAGCTCTAAGCTGCCGCCATAGCTATTGAAGCAGTCAAAATTATCATTGCTGTGACAAAACTCAGCACGCACACTTGTTCATTGCACCTCCATTCGCTTGATTTCACCTCTGAGTAGATATTTTTCTCAGCATCATTGAATTCCATTGCTGGAGCATACGACATATGTTCTCTGAAGGCAGGCTGTTGCATGAAGAAGTCGATGCATTCAACAGGATTGCAGTAAAAGTAATATGCGTAATCATTGTCACGAAGGTTGTTAGGATTGGCCACACTATTGCAACCCACTTTGGCCAATTTCCAACCATCGCTGCCCATTGTGTAGGATGTTTTGTTCAATCTTTCCAATCAAGTGTTGGACCAAGTAAGTGTGAGCAACAGGTCTGGGTAACATGCCAGCGATTCAGGTTTTGACCGGCTGCTTGGTTCGGTTCGGTTCCAGACCTGGCCAAATCCCTGACCCGCTGTCTCTTGGCGGCTGTGTTACCCGGACAGGACATACACCTCCCGTTTTTTGGCCGGGTTCTACATACCGCGGAGCCTGATTTTCGCAAACCCAGCATTCTGGCTCCAATTCAGTATTTGAGTTCTGATTGTTTCACAATATGATATATACGTAACAGATGCAGTGTTGCATGCTCTTTCACCTACCATTTTCTACTTTGCGATGCAAACAATATTTGTTGAGTTGCGGTGAAATAATGCCGAAAATTGAGCGTTTTTCACGGTGACCCAACAAATATTGATTGGATCGCAAAGGGGAGAACAGGAGTTGAAAGAGCATGCCAAACTGCTTGTTTTACGTATATATCATATTGTGATACGAGTAGAACTCAAATACTTAATTGGATCCAAAGTTCGGAGTTGGCAAAATTGAGGAACTGGCCAAAAAACCGTGCGGTCTGTCCGGTTTGGTTTTTTGATCGGGTACAACATGTTGCAATGGTTCCAGTTTGGTTCCAACCCGGACTCGGAAACGAACTGCGGGTTTGGAACTTTTGCCATCACTAGACAAAGTGCAACTTCTGCCTGTTGCCATCCTACGGTTCCAGAAAAGCTTGTTGATACCAGCTCGGTTCAAGCTGTGCTTGACGCACCAGTGAATGAATCGATACTCCTCCTCACAAGTAAACGGTGACCATAGATCGATTCCAACCTCGAAGATAATGAAGTAGTCGGTAATAATAGACATCCCGGGCAGAAGGTTGTCCTGGTGTTGAGTACCATAAATACATTTCCGAACTGGAGGTTGCTCTTGATGAATACATGCATTTTCCCTCTCTGGTTCTGTATCACTGGTATCATCAGTTGATGTGTGAAGACAGTGGTCATGCTGCCGTTCATAAACAAATGGAAGTAGAATACTATCGTGCTCAACTGCAAAACCACCATGTGGGAATATTTGAGCAGAGACGTATACTATCGTTTCTCTGTTGCCACAAAGCAGGTGAGTACTGTCAGCGCCAAAGTAGGAGTACCTCTCTGAGCAGTGAAGACACCGTTGACGTACATACATGTTTCGTTAGTAAAATAAGATGTTGCAATAACATGAAGAAATATTTCGATGATCCTTTAGCTACTCATAGCATTGAGAGCTGGCTGGTCCTTGGACAAAGTTGCACTTCAATTTACTTTTTCCAAAACAGGGTCCAACCACTCCAATACAATGTCTCTCATCCTCCTTCTCACGTTTGCAAAGTGTTTCATCACTCTCTCATTTTCCACCTACTTTGGATAGTGGAATGCATACCCGATCTGTGATCAGCACTTCGCAGCGATTGTTCTGCATCCTCACAAGATCCTGCGAAGCCCAATGCCTGATTGATGGTTGTAACTTTTTGTTAAGTTCATACCTTACATGAACTGTGCATGCTCCTTAGATACAACCCCAGCAACATCATCGCGGGGTACATGAACTAGAGCAAGGACAAACCAGTGAGATATGACTGCAGAGCATGCTTTTGGCAGTCTTTGTGATGAACATATGCCTTGAGTTGACGGATCAGGGTGCTTAGATGATGCTAAGCACAATGTTTCCTAGGTGAATAGCAGCCAAGATGATGTTGCCGGATCATGGAAACCCCTCCAACCCCATATATATATTCGCCTTGCCTGCCCGCCTTACTGACAATCTCCAGAACATGTGACACACCCTCCTCACCTCTGCTACCACATCGCATCACCTTTGACTATATATTCAACACTCCCAATGGTTGTTTAGAGTAATGAACACTTGACTTCCACGACTCAATCATTCGCCACCGTTGAGAACTTAACGTGTAATCTGATGCCACCTGGTCGCCAAAATGAATTATTGCAAATGATAGTACAATCCAGATCCCGACTCAACAAGTCCGAGTCTGGGACAAGAATGATGCTGTGAGAGTCGGCCCATGGGCCGCAGAAACCCCTGGGATCGGGCAGGAGACGGGTGGCTTGAAGACACAAAGGAATGATAATCAAGCTAGGGAGTGAGTCTGGGTGATTGCCCAGTCCATGAGCATCAGCTGCATGCAAGGTGGCAGCCCTGAGCAATGAGATCTCCTAATCGATCGTTGCGATACTCAAATCAGTGATCTGGCATATAAATGTCCATACTGGAAACAGCACATGCCAGACAGGAGTATCCTCGATGGTCCGAAACTCAAGGCAGCACGGGATGAGTGTGCGGAGGTTGCCCTCCCCAGTAGCAAGAATAGAATTGAGAAAACCCAACTAAGAAATGGAAATTGGTGCCAGTTGATATGCGATTCATTGCCCCGAAACATCTTTCGCTCTTCCTGATGATGTGTACATCCAGAATACAACGAGGAAGAAAGCTCCAGTCACAGGTCTTGGCCGATTGCGGCTGATTGTGAATCCTCGACCGATATCCATGTCGAGCTATTTAGCTTGACCATCGCCTATGGCGATCCAGACATTGCCTGAACAAGGGGGGGTGAAAACCATGATCAGCAATATTCATATCATTGGCCTGAAGATCCTAAATCGATACTTCAGATAGTTAAATCACTCGTCGACAAGAACATTGTGTCAACCATGAATGCTGCAATCGCCGTTCGCCCAGTCCACCGCTGGACCATTCGAGAGGGTTGGTGCAGCTGGGAGGAAGCTCAAGGAGATCGTGGTCCTCACACCGGGAATGTTATCCCAATATTTGATAACAATACTGCTGCGGGACGGGTCAAGCCAGCGATGGAATTGCACAACCCAATTCTTATATGTGTTGTTGATTGTGCGCAGTACATCTGGTGTGGAAACGCCTATGAGTAGTGGCCACAGCTACCTTCCTCTGGATCGAGGTCTGCCACTGCAAGAAGACGATATGATTGATGATATCGGGGAGGAATGCGAGGATGATGCTGAGATGTGCACCTGAATCAAGAGAGCTTCCAGACAAAGAAAACAGGCTTCCAGAAGATTGAAAGGATGCTTTGAAGCAGGATTAGCACACAGCAGCGATACCTTGAAGTCATCTGAATGAGTGCCATTTGCCTCTTTACCGATTATATGCAGAGTGTTGTCGCGGTTGTGGATTGGGCTTGGCTAGACGATTAAGATCACATTGTGAATCCCGCCGCTGTGGGCTCCTTGGCCAATAGCAACAGTTTAAGCAGCCACCCAGCCACAGATTTGTTGTTGTGAGGAAGCAATCCGCTGGCTAGAAGGTTTTTCAAGGACTCGCGTTGTGGGTGTGTATTTTTCTGACACTTTGGAGGGTGGACAAATGGGTGATAATTTGGAGTTTGGTGGTGAGGTTTGGGTCTCTTTTTGGTGTTGTGTTTATTTTATCATTACATCCATCATGTGCATGCATGAAGGGCTGTGTTGAGAGTCCACGATGTTGGGATTAATCATTGAAGTGTTTGTTTTTTGGAAAATGCAGAGTGGAAGCCATAGGCCTCCGTGTATTGCTATCGTGTCATTGGTAGCTCGATGAGTGCACTCAGATGAACTCAAAATACATTATTACTTAACCTGAACGCAGTTTTCCTCATTACAATAATGATTTTAATCAAAGTAAGCCGATCAACAGTGCTGTAGCATGCTGATCACCTGTAGTTCTTAGTTCCGAGTTCCCATCCATCAAAGGTGTTGGAAGTGGAGGTGGTGGGAGACTCCAAGATTTTAGAATCGTCAACTAGATAAAAAGATGCATCACAAAGATGCTTTTCATCATATCAACTCTTTGTTTCCTTTACACAATGCTGTAATTCATCTACTAAACATTTATTCGGATTTCCCTTGGTCACTCGTATAATTTTTTCGTATTTATCCATGTCAGCCATTTTCAATCATAGCAAGAAGGCGCTGCATATCGCCACCTCCTCCTCTGGTTTCCAGCACCACGGGAACTGGATTATCCATCCATGACCAGGATCTCGCTGGCGATCTCTGTGCCATCCCTGACCGTAACAATGATTGTCAAGAAGACAATTGAGAATCTGACCATGAGCCTCTTTAGCAACCATCCCGGAAAGTCATTCGCATTTGGCCATCAACAGATTCCATCATGTCAACACTTGAAAAACGAGATGTGCCAACTCAATTAACTTCTACATAAGTGCAACCCATACATGCTACGTGTTGGGCAGTCTGAATTTCATCGGAGAGAGAGGATGAACAAAACCCTGCGCCCCTGTCACCCAACACGGGATTCAATGAAGGGTTCACTGGATTGAATTCGCCCGCACATGTAAGTGTCTAATATGGAATGGATCCACACATAGCCAGTGATTAATTGGTTGCATGGAAAGCTGGATATCAGTGGTGATATGAGCTCTTTGTTAAAAACATGACAGGCTTCATGGTGGGCGCAGAATACAATGCCCAGACAACTCTTCCAGGCATTCCAGCAATGGTCATGGCATGTGTGAAGGCTGTAGGTACTAAATATGCAATGTTTGTGCATTGCGTTGCCACAGAAGTATTGAAGATGGCCCAGACGTGTTCTTGGTGGCATGAGGAAACCACCAGAATTGATACAGCCCAGAGACACGCAGACTCTCCACATGGGTACATTTCAGTGGTCGATGAATTATCTCAACAATTGTATTCATCGCTGACATTATACATCAGGTTTTCCCAAAGATGACTCGCTGCTGTGCCACAATGGTCCTCCACTACCGGAAATCAAACAACTCGATTCGTTGATTTCAACAATGTCGCTTACAGAGGACTGGAAAATTGTGGCCTGGCTATTGGCCAAGGATAGGTTTACATGCCCCCCAAACTTTCATGAGGTAAGTTCAAAGTTCCCTTCTTGTTTCATTGTTGTCTTGACAATCAATTTAGGGGTGCAAGTTTTGATTCCCAGCGACTCAAAATTTGCAGGGTATTTACTGGTCATGCTTGTATGGCGTACAACGAATAGGAAGAAGAGATAGATCATTGATTGATGAAATCAATCTGACTTTGATTGCCCTCAGTACGACCACCATACAAGATTGTCTGTAGGCCTGGAAACCAGGCAACTTCACGGTCCCACCCGAGTTTGGTCCAGTAGGTGGAGCACAACGTAAGGGCCAAAAAGAACATTATTCACACAGTTGATAATGCATGCACAGGTGTATTGTGTCATCTTGCTGAGAATCTTCATTCTTCATCACTCGAGGTTTGAGCGAACAAATTTGACAGTATCTGCAGGATGATTACGCTCAGAATCCACTCCATTCGTACGGACCCTGTGATGGCACAACTTCGCACCCATCACAGGAACTTTGATGAAGGCCTTGTTGATAACATCCCAGTGGGGCGGATAGAGCAGCCCGACAATCGTTTTAATTGTCTCAGCAGCATTGATGCGGCTTCTGAAGGTAGCATGCAATTCTCAGCTGTTTTGACTATGGGCTGGTCAGCCATTGCCAGCAGCAGCCAGCCAGTCCCCAGCAGAGACAGCTACAGCAGCAGCAATCATGACCCCAACACTGGCAAACAGCAGTGTTGAGAACACGGGATTAGTCGATTGAAGTATGATTGTAGGCGGTCCAATGTTGATTGGAGGTTAGCAATGGCATCAGTAGTGTTAGCAACAGGTCAGGGTAACCTACCAGCAGTCCGGGTTTGGACTGGAAAAAGGGTTAGGTTGAGTACCTGACCGTTCCAAAAACCCAACAGGCTTTGTCCTCGTGGGGTTGTTACCCAGACCGGACATAGAACAGTCGGTTTCATGCTGGGTTAGAACTGATCTGGGATCCAACAATCTGGCTCCTACTGCTTTGGCTGCGATTAAGTTTTTGAGTTCAGATCGTATCTTGATATGATGAACACGCAGATTGTCAAATGTTATGATCTCTTTCAACTCCAGCATACAGATTTGCAATCTGACTGATATTTGTTGAGTGGTTGTGAAATAAGGGCAAATAGTAAGCAAAATTTATGGGTTTTCAATAGCGACCCCATGGATATTGGTCAGATTGCAAATCTGCAATCGGGAGGTGAAAAAGCAGCTAAAACTGCTCAATCTCCATATTGATCATGTCACTATACAATCAGAACTCAAATACTTAAATCGAGCCAACATTGTGAGGTTGAAATGCCGGTATTTTGGGGGTAAACCCGGCCCAATTGCAACAGTACAGGCTTTCATGTCGTGAAACCTGTTTCAATGCTTCGGTTCCGGTCCCAACCCTGACACGTAACTGTTCTCGTGGGTTGGAACCGTTGCCAACACTCGCTGCGTTAGTGATCAGCTTCAGGATTTCCTTTGTGTGCTATTGTATACTAGGTTTCATTGATATATCATAGTTGTAGGAAAGGTAATAGAACTGATCGGGTACTGAAATCTATTCTCAAACAGGTGAATAGATGATTGCAATGATGCATGAACCTCCCACCATGGTTGATTACCAGCTAGGTGTTGAATGATCATGTATCGACAAACTTGATATCGTCAACCACCTCCACATCATCACTATCATTGGTCAAATTTAGCCATGAGGATCTGTATAAACTGGAACTACACACCTCATTGAAGGTATGGAGCTTGTACTATCATCATCACGAGGTAAAATTGAATTGGGCCACATAGAAGTATTATTTGAGATGATGGGTGATAGTGCCGGAGGAAGTGTGAACTGTTCGTGAAGGGCTCATTGACACATTTGCAAACACGGGCACGCTGCTTGTAACCATTGAAACTAGCATCGCACCAACTCACAGAACACTCTGAAACGTTACAGTAATGACAAATTTCAGGAAACCCTTGAGTTCATTTTTTTGAGATTGTGGGTGTGATAAATCAAATAAATTTATTGAAGGAAATATAGTTTTTGCTGATGTGGATGGGTGATAATTTGGAGTTGGTGAGGTTATAGGTCTCTTTTTGGCATTTTGTTCATTTTATTATTACATTGGTCATATTCATCCAAGAAGGGCGGTGTTGAGAGTTCATGATGTTGGGATTAATGGTTGAAATACTTCTGTGGGAAAGGTAGAGTGGCAGCGATAGGACTCCGTGTATGGTGATTATGGATTTGGTTGCTCTGAATCTTAACCCAGCAGAAGTTCACCCGAACAATATGGGAAATGGGAACGCTCTTTAGCTTGGTACGACATTGATTTTTGTCAATAGAAGCCAGTCAACAACCCTGTGGCATGCTTTTAATCATATCAACGCTATCTTTCCTGTACACAATGCTTGAATTCAGTCACTGTACATGCATTTGTGTTTCTTTTAGTTACATCTATAATTTTTTTGTACTTATCACTCACTGCCATTTTGAAGCATGACACGAAGGTGTCGCACATCTCCTGCTGCTCAACCTCTAATCATCACCAGGAGAATGAGATGTTCAATCTGTGAGAAGGTTGTCAATGACAATCTTTGCATAATACCCAACGATTTCATTGTTCATCATGACGACAATTCAGAATCTGGTGATGAGTCTCTTCCGTGATCGCCCGGGAATGAAATGGGCAAGCGGCTTTCAAAAGATTCCTTCACGGATACATTTGAAACACAATTCACGGCCACTCAGGTATCTCCTCGGTCAGTGCAACCATTTCATTCCAAGTGTGGGGAGGTCAATTTTGTCTGCTAGGTGGTGGATGACTGAGAGCTTCTGCCGCTGGCATCCAAGTAGGTATTAAATCAAGTGTTTAAATGATTGAAATCGCCCACTAATGTATATATTTACAAGAGGAAGGATTCAAATCAACCTGGTGAGTAATGGGTTGCATGGAAAGCTCGAAATCTGTGGCAATATGAACCCTTCTTTGGCGCAGTGACAGGCCTCATTGTCAGCGCAGAACACAATGCCCAGCCAACTCTTTCAGGTGTTCTGGCGGTAGTCATGGCACCTGTGAAGCCTATAGCTATCAATCACGTGATGTTTGTGAATCCCATTGCCGTGAATGCGGTGCAGACCATCTAGATTCGTACTGGGTGGTATGAGGAAGTTGCCAGGATTGAACCAGCCCAGAGAAACTCAGACCCTGCATGTGCCTACATTTCGTGGTAAATGAATCATCTCAATGGTGATTTTCATTGGTGATATTGTACATCAGGCTGTCACAAAGATTACATGCTCCCATGCAGCAATTGTAAACCGCGGCAAGAACTCAATTGACTCCATTTTTGAATTCTGGACAAGGTCACCAACAGAGATTCGGAAGATCGTAGCCTGGGTCTAGGTGAACCAGAGCTTTACATGCCCCACAAATGTTTGTGCGCTAAGTTGAAAGTTCCTTTCATGTTTAATCATTCTCTTGATGATCTATTTAGAAGTGCAAGTTTCGATTTGCAGTGACTGAAATTGTAGATCTTATTCACTGGACAAACTTCCTTGGTATATGACACATGCCAATGAAAGACAGATCATTGGTTCATAAAATTGACCCAACATTGATTGCCCTCACCATGACAGTCATCCAGTATTGTCTGTCAGCCTGGAAACCAGGTGAGTTTGCGGTCCCACCAGAGTTTGGTCCAGGATGTGGCGCACAACATAAGTGCGATACAAGAATTATCAATCATGTGGTTGATCATGCATGCACAGATGTATTGTATTGTCTTGACAGAGATTTTCTTTCTTCCTTGGATGAAACGCGAGCAAAGAATGATAAACAATATCCCTGGCATGATTGACCAAAAGATCCACTCAACTTGTATGGATCCAGCCATGGCCTGACCTCTCAACAATCAGGGCAACTTTGATGGGTATTGGCTTGATGACATCCTAGAGCAACTGACAGAGCAGCCCGACAATTCTCTCCATCATCTTGTCAGTTTTGTTGCTGCCAATGAAGCTTGCTTGCCATTCTCTGCTGTTCTGCCTAAGGGTGGATCTGCCATCGCCAGCAGCAGCCAGCCCATCCATTGCAGTGACAGCACCTGCAACAGCAATAACATCGCCAACATCACCAGTATTGAGAATACTAGATGAGTCGTTAGAAGTACAATTTCAGATGGTGCGATGTCGTTTTGGGGTTAGAAATGATGTCAGCGATCGGTTTAAGAATTTTCATTGAGTGCTATTTCATTCTATGTTTTGTTGATATATCATAATAGGAGTAAATGTGATGGAACTGATGGTTTACTGAAGTCTGACCTCAAATGCATCAAATGATAATTGTGATGACTCCTAACCCTCCCGTGACAGTGGAACTGTAAGCTACTGAGCCCTCGGGTATCAACAAATTCACTATCGTGAACAACCTCTGCATGGTAACAATCATTGGTCAAATTATGCAATGAGTGATCTTGCAACACAAGAGCTACAGACTTCAATAATGGTACTGAGCAAGTACTATCATCATTGGGAGGGCAGATCAATTTGGGCAACCTAGAAGTATGCCGAGGGATGATTTGTAATATTGCGAAAGGAAGTGTGAACTGTTCATCAAGTGTGCATTGTCACATTTGCAAAAGTGAGAAGACTGGTCATGACACTTGAAATCAGCATCATGACAACTCAAAGAATATTCAGGAATGATAAAGCAATGGTGTATTTCAGGGAAACCTCGATTTCATTTTTTTGAGTTTGTGGGTAAAATAAACTAAATACATTTAATGAAGGAAGCTTAGTTTTTGCTGATGCTTGAGAGCTTACTTTCGAGTGTAAGTCAAGCAGGCTGGGAGTTTGCCATTAAGAGCAATTAGGAGTGTACAGACAAGCAGGCTGGGAGTTTGCCAATGAGTGCAATTGGGAGCGTACTGTCAAGCAGGCTGGGAGAGTGTCATCATGCACAATTGGGAGCATCGTTGAGAGAATGCCCAGGAGTGTACTTTGCAGCATACTGGGAGTATACTTGGGAGCTTATTTGAGAGCGTCAGTCAAGCAGATTGGGAGTGTACCATCAAGAGCAATTGGGAACATATGGTCAAGCAGGCTGGGAGTGTGCCATCCAGTGCAATTGGGAGTGTACAGTCAAGCAGGCTGGGGGTGTGCAATCAAGTTCAATCAGGAGTGTACTTTAGAGTGTACTTGGGCGGATGCAATCAACAGCATCTGACTGCTTGCATTCAGGTTTGTTGTATGTAGCGTGTAATATCGTATGTAGTGTGATGTATATAGTATCCAGCACACGAAGTCAGATGTGAATCATAGTTATCTAGTTAACTCATAGATCCACACGACCTCATAGAGCCACACATCAAATATGCTACGAATAACTGTCTCAAAAACAGCTTCTCTATGAGTTACAGATCGTGTAAGCTTATTTCTAGTTGTGGTAATATATACATGAATTGCGTATATATCGATGCTCTTTCATCTCGATAGCTCTGATCTACCATATCTTCAAAATTCATTCAGTACCTTTAGAAAAACCCTCGAAAATTGCCAAAATTACCAAACATTACTATTTTTCAAGAACCATTCTATCATTTCTGAACATATTCTAAATAAGAGACCAACAGGTGAAAGAGCATTGAATTGTAAGTAGTTCATGTAAGCATTACTTTATGATTGTAGTTGAACCCAAATACTTAATTGGGAGTGGATATTTGAGGATATTTGATGGGGTATGCCAAGCCATCCAAAAGCTTGAAGCAATGGGTTGTCAGCAAATATAAATCCGTTGTAGAGGTGAGTCCTGCAAGTCAACCAATGAAACTGCTTCATGAAGACAAACCATGTGTATAATATATAGATACAACATCAATATACCCCCTGCAGATAGAAAGGATATCACCAGGATGAGTGCCACTCAATTCAACCTACAAGATGTTCCAGTGGCCAACTTGAAGTCTTTGGGCAGTTGGGATTCCACTGCCCAGAGGTTATACTCTACAAATAAGTATACTATTTACACTGTGTACCTACTGAATCAGTTTGAGTGGTTTTGGGTAGAAGAACCTCTGAAAGGCACCATAGAGGATGTATGACTGGTTTACCTTGTGAGGATTCTATGGCTACAGAATGACGAATGGAAGAGATGCATTGTTCTTTTCCAGGAGCTGCACATTGGAAAGCAAGGCATTGGTCTGCCTTCCAATTGTCTGCTGATAGTGTCTGACCAAGTGTTCCCTATGACTCAGGCTGACTATGATTTGGTCAATATCATGTACAGATGGGCAGACATGTACTGGATTTGCATCCCCAGTACCAAATACTAATATGTCAATAATAATATCAGCCTACAAATGTTCAATTGGTTCAGGCCCAAACCACCAGATACTGGAGGAGCCACACAGACTAACAATCACCATAGCAGGCTAGAGTAATACCGCAGAAATTGGAGTAACTGTGTTGATACTTACCAGGACAATGCGTATGAAGCAGAAGATGAGGAGCAGCAGGAGGTTCAGGACAAGGATGTCAATACGGATGCCAATTAAATGTAGGAGAAGATACAGTCTGTACATGGTGTTACGTGTCCTATTGCTCTGAGCCTCCCTCATCTCATGATATGATCTGTCCAAACACTGCTCAAAGTACCAGGCCTCCAACTCACATGTGATTCATAGCTCAATCTGTAGAAAATACTCGGCCAGAGGCATCACTCCAGGCTATCCCACAATCCATAGCTTGATATGTAAAAATTACTTGGCCAGTGGTATGATTCCTCTGGCACTGCACAGTTCCATAGTATTACATGTCAAGAAAAGCAGGTCCCAGGCATCTGGCTTCTGGCTCTCCCACATCTTATGGAATCTAGCACAACTTCTCATCATTATGTACAATTCATATCATACTGTCCGTGTCCATGTGCAAGTCCATAGGACTTCATAGTGCCACTCATCAAAGATGCTATGGATTACCGGCCGAAAAACAGCTTCTCTGTGTGTTATGTGTCGTGTATGGTCATTTTTCCCGGTGGCCATATTTGCTGGTATCTTGAATTCCTGTGGTATTTTGAGGTAGTCCCCAGTAATTGGAATCTTTCATTTAGTAATACGCTACAATCACTGGACGTTTGGAGTCATGCTGCACTCGGGTAAATGTGGCACTGCAGTCACATCCATAAACGGGGTTTTTTTGGCATAGTAGGTATGTACTTAAGTACATACTTAAGTAAGTTTCTGTACTGTAGTAAGTCTGTACGAATCGTAGCTCATACTTATTTTGTTGCTGTGTCGTTCGTTGCCTGAGACAGTGGAGGGTTCTCGCTGACCTAACTTTGCAACATTCTCAACCGTTCTCATCTTCCTCTCTTCCCTTGTATACGTCACATCAACATACACAAGCAGCCAACAATAGTAAACAACCGATTTACCAATCATCTAGCAAAAACATGGAACACGAACTTGTCTCGAAGTCTTGCCTCGAACGGCTGGAAGCGACGTCTTCGCGTCCCAACGAGAGCCAAGCTCAGCCCCTTCAGTCCCAGCTGGCTCTGATTGAGCAAGAGAACGAGCACAAAGCCAAGCAGCTCCAACTCAGGTACCATCCTACCCGTAAACCCTGCTGCCCGACGCTCTCACCACAATCTGAAGGCTTCGGGGGTGTCAACTGGATTCAGAAAGAGTGAGAATAGCGAAGATGTCTAATTTGTGGTGACATCTCTTGGGCATGAAATATTTAACTAACTTTCTCTCTTGTTGGATAGTACGAATGCCGACTTAGATCCTTTGCTGTCTGTGACGCATGAAGTCGGGCCTCGATTGGAGATGATTTCACACAACGAATCCACTGCCACTACTAGCAATACGGGTGACAGTGGTGTCGTTACCGAATCCTCTGCTCAACAGATTGATCCCCGCATGACCGGTCCCGTTCATCCTAACTCGCATGGTACTGTTTCCAATGATACTCGAGAGGAATCGAGAGCAAACTGGGCTCGAATTCTCCAGGAGTATCCGCAGCAGTGAGTCCCCATTTTTGCTATAATTATTTCCCCCACAGTACCTGATTGTCATAGTTCACCCGAGTATAACCGTGCAATTATGTTTTTTAATGCCGTTCAAAGGATGCTAGGGCCTCTTCCCAGAACCTCCGAGGATGAGGATGATATATACTGCGACAATATGTTGATGGCATTTATATATCATCCTCATCCTCGGAGGTTCTGGGAAGAGGCCCTA
>Ga0307515_10011943_pt1 | contig 16403 bp, 17 predicted proteins | sample 17_EM_MG_FD_194513 | JGI IMG/M metagenome (GOLD analysis project Ga0307515, IMG submission 194513) | Populus trichocarpa ectomycorrhiza microbial communities from riparian zone in the Pacific Northwest, United States - 17_EM | ecosystem: Host-associated > Plants > Roots > Unclassified | place...
AAAGAATGTTAAACTTTGTTTGTAGAAAGAAAGGAGGTTTGAAGTTTGCACTTTTTTACACTTTTTTTACTAATAACTTGTCACAAAAAGGGTACTGTGCACCCAGTGTCCTCTCGTCTCTACCTGTTTTCTTCAACTCTCGCATATCCTTCCCTCCACTCATTGTTCCCTTACCTCGTTTCGTCGCCCGTTCGCATCGCGACCAACGTTCTCCGCACCGCGACCTCCCCTACGTCCTCCTGAAGTCTCGCGATCGTCTTACGAGTTTCCCACTAAGCTCGCGGATTGCTCTGGTCCTCACCTAAGAGCCCATTCCTTTACTGACTCCCCAATCCCTGTTCGCACTCGAGCTCGGGTTCAGTCAGATTACCGTCATCGCGGTCAATACCCCTGTGACTCCTCCTGTGTCACCTCCATCGTACGTGGTGAGCAAACAGCTTTGTACCTGTTCGGCTGGTCACCCTCGCTCATCATACCATCCCTATCATTCGCCTTCATCGTTCCTTGGGATGGATATGTGGCTAGAGTCAACTCGTCAACTCCAACGCCGTTATCTCGAGTAACGTGGGAGTCTCAGTTGTAGGGGGATTGGGTACGAGGGAGATAGCTCAGATGGTGATGCTTCGAGTGGCTGGAGGACGGACCGATCAGTTGATCTTAGTGTTGCAACTGATCCAGAGGGGCACCAGGCTTGTTTGTGAACTCGGACAGGAGATCGTCACAGAGGGCATGGTCAATGCTCTTGTAGAAGACGTCAAGTCATCCAAGGAGGATGGGCATCGGGGCTCCGATGACGGAGAGAACTTTGACTTTGAGGGCAACCTCAATGACTAGTACGCGTTCTTGACTCGTTTGTACCAGTAGGGTTTCCTTCAATGTACCAATAAACCACTGCTGTTCCTGTTCTTGAAGTCCTGAAAGATAAGGATAGGCATAAGGGGAAACATAAGAATGCGAATGAAAGGCATAAAGATGGAAACGAAGTGAAAGTAAGTGAGACTTGAAAGGAAAAATAAGGAATTTTATGACCAAAAAATATGTGTGCTGACACTTTTGGGGACCTAATTTCAACCCTCCAGGACTATGTCACAGCACTTCCAGCAAGTACACACAGTGTACCTGAGGCTACAACTGAACCAGTAGTGGGGAAGGGGTCTTAAGCGCATCTGAAACGAGTGAAGGATAAACAATGATCAACAATACCGCGCCATGGCTCGCACTTGAGAGTACCGCGAGTATGAAGACTCAACAGATCAATCGAATAACAAGAATACCAAATACAGGACTATGGACTGAGTCTTTTATACTAAACAAAGGGGAGCGCACAGACCATGTTTGTACATGTTTGGCAGATGACAGGGTGCACGGACCATGTAACTATGGAACAGTATACCAGCTAGGTGGTTCTAGACCTATGATGTAACCGAGTGATGTGAGAGTCATGAGGGAGTCATGTGATTGGAAATCACGTAGGTCACAGATCTGAGAAGCGGTAGAGTGAACGGTTCAACCATTCAAGACACCAAATGAGAGGCTATTCTGGCTAGCTGGTCGCAAGGTTGTGGGTTTGACTTGGGTCAAAGCCAAAGAAAACACCTGTGATAATATACCAGAATATTCATCACAGACTAATACAATGACTGTCCTGATGACTTCTTGAATCTACCTGACAACACTTCTCTGATATGTGCAAAATAGTTTGCCAGTGTGGTATATAACATTATTTCACCTGAGTGTTTGAGATAAAGAATGGCCAAACTGCAGGCTCCTTCCCAGCCGTAGCACAAGCCTGTGGAACTACCTTCAAAATCCTGGTTAAGATTAATAAGGGGATGAATTTTCACTACCCAGCAAAAAAAGGGTGTTTTACATACTAACACCATGGGCAATGAGGTGTTTTTCCGCTAAAGAAATGGTGATTTTATGTTGAAGTTTGAATCAGTTCTTTCAAGATAAAGGCGGATAGAAACCCCTTAAAATTACAACGATAATATAGGCGGGAACTGCTCTCATTGGTCAACGTGTGGTTTTACATAATGTTTCTTCAGGCGCTTTATTTCTTTGGATACTGATCCAAACTTCACTGTAAACTCGACATTTCTTCAACGGGTAAACACACCATTGCCCCCGGTGTAAGCATCCGCTCGTTAACAATTGGGTAGGAGCCTGGTCGAACCTTGTTGCCACCGGTCAAGACGATCCCCAACGCTGAAGACAACCGTTATCTGGGGGCCCACCGGTTCACCAGCGTCATGTGTTTCCCCGCATTACAGGTTTGGCGCGCCGGCACATAATTTGAAATTCCGACAAGGTATTTGAGGAATCACATGTGCTCGATGTCTCATGCTTCCACCCAGCATGTACTACCGAGTTGTTGCATCCCGTGGGCTCCTCTTTACGAAACGGTGTCTCGCGTCATCCACACGGTACGCAGCAATTTCTCACAGCGTTGTGGGATTACTGCATTTTTGTTCATTTCTGCAGGTCGTTCTCGTGCTCGCGACCAATCCTCCTAAACTCTTTGGATACCCTCTCCAATGATGAGGACATGTTTCGGGAGTCTGGTACATCGCCACTCTTTCCAAACCGTTGTGAGCTTAGGATATACTCATCATCGTGGCAGTACGGCGGTTCGCAAACGACGTGGTTGCCCCGAAGGTCCGTGAAATGGACGAGAAAGAAACCATGGACCCCGAGATCATCAAGGGGTTGTTTGAGCAAGGGGTGAGGCTAATTTTCCTTGAGTAATGTCGCTGGCCCAACCGTTGCGAGAACAGTTAATGGGTATCGAAATACCGTCCGAACATGGCGGTGCTGAAGCTTCTTTCACCTCCGCCATCCTGACTATCGAGGAACTTGCGAAGGTCGACCCATCGGTCTCCGTCATGTGCGATGTCCACAACACCCTTGTCAACACTGTCGTCCGCAAGTACGGTACCAAGGAACAACAGGAGAAATACTTGCCCCTTCTCGCTCAATCGAAGGTGAGTCTGATTGGTCACTATGGCTATGAGGGTGCAAACCTGCTATGTACAGCTCGGATCATTCTGCCTTTCGGAAGCTGCGTCCGGGTCCGACGCCTTCGCGCTACAGACGAGGGCGAGGAAAGAAGGAAACCACTGGATCATCAATGGCTCGAAAATGTGGATAACAAACTCGTACGAGGCAGAAATCTTCCTCATCTTTGCCAACGTATGTGCCCTCAAGTTTCCGCGTGACTGGTGAATTCACCTTCCGCTGTTATAGATTGACCCCAGCAAGGGATACAAAGGCATCACATGCTTTTTGGCCACCAGAGACATGGGCATTCAGATTGCCAAGAAGGAAGAAAAGCTTGGCATTCGTGCATCCTCAACTTGCACCCTTAATTTCGATGACCTCAAGGTTCCAGAGGAGAACGTCATCGGCGGAGAAGGGAAAGGTTACAAGGTAAGCTCTTAATCCGTGCGTATTATGTGCCTGTGGTACGACGACCCCCATTACAGATAGCGATTGAGATTCTGAATGAAGGTGTGTTTTTATGCGAACACCTCATTTTGTACTTGCTTAGCCGCTTGATTAGGTCGAATTGGTATCGCGGCACAGATGGTGGGGCTCGCTCAGGGTGCCTTCGACAAGGCTGTCCCTTACACGTACCAACGACACCAGTTCGGCCAACCTGTCGGAACCTTCCAAGGCATGGCTTTCTCCATTGCCCAGGCCGCCATCGATCTCGAAGCTGCGCGGCTGATGACCTATAACGCTGCTCGGAGAAGGGACGAAGGCAAACCCTTCACTAAGGAGGCTGCGATGGCCAAATACCTTGCAAGTGTTGTTGCACAGAAGGTCAGCGGGCAGGCGATAGAATGGGCTGGTGGTATTGGTTTCACGAGAGAGACGGGCATTGAAAAGTTCTGGAGAGACTCAAAAATAGTGAGTTGTGTGCACGATCCACCTGTTCAGGTGGGGGCTTAGACTTGTATAGGGAGCAATCTACGAGGGAACGTCAAACATCCAGCTACAGACTATCTCCAAATTCATCCAGAAGGAGTATTCCTAGGGCACTCATTGGGTCGGTACCGTACGCCAGAGTTTTCAAGTGCGACCATTTGGGTTAACTATTATTAACAATCCTTCGTACACTGCCCATCCAATGGCAGAACTTGCTACCTTGCGGGAGAGCCGGAGCGAAGCACCGTCGAAGAAACCTGAGACGCCCCGTTGCTAAACGCATGGTTAACAAAGTAGCTACACTCAAAAACGGTACTACAAACCTTCCAAACTGTCCTAACTGTCCTAAGAAACCCATGGTACCGTTCCTCTTGACGTACTTGTATCTTAGTCTGGGTCCTTATTTAGTTCTTGAGCAGAATACGCACAGAGGGAACGTGAAGAAACCTTTATGACATCGAATGGGTGTGTTATCAACGTTGCAACGGCCCCTGCGGCTGCCGCTGAAAAGCTGTGCACAACCGCAGAATTAACGCCGGAACTTGGTGGCACTAAACGGTCTGCAAGAGGTGTAAACAGGTAAAAGGGTGAGTAAAGCGGAAGTCTGACTTGATTCTTGTTTGATATTCTCATAGAAGACGACAAATATCCCGGCATAAGGAGCGTCACGAAGAACGGACGCGGTGAATCCTCTAAACAACTCGGAGGGGCCAGCCCGGACAAGGGATACCAACGCAGTTGAGAAGGACGGATACGCGTACATGTTACTCTGCAGACACGATCATCACCATGAGTCGTCCGGGCAATTCAAAAGAGCGTACTTCGTATCTGGCTTTGAGAACGGAAAAGGGGTTGAGCAAAAATCCGACTCCCACCCGCGTAGTAGCTCCGGCAATCAGGTTACCAGCGGTGGAAAGGCGAGGTAATGTGGATGAATGTTCGGAGGGCGAATTGGTGCGGACGGTAGCGAAGTACGGAGAGTTCGCCATCGCAAAGCGAACACGAGAGAGCCCTGTCATGTACATTGCAATCCCAGGTACGTTCCGGATCAGGCTAGCGGTGGAACCGCGCCATAAGCCCAAAAAGCCGTCGGAAGCTGCAATTCCCCTTGCAACGCGTACGACGGAGGCCCGCTTCTGGATTCTAGACGCCGTGAGCTTGTTGGATGTTTTCCATGACTTTGCTCTACCTTGAACGGAAGGAATCATCTTTCTGAAGTCGAGTCTTGAGCAAATCGACTGGAAACGGGATCAAACTTTGGAGAAGGGAGTGGAAGCGGTAGCTTACATGGTTGAAGGATCAGAGTGGCAGCGAACCCGGAAGAGGCCCCTGAAAGTAGGTGGTGACCAACATTGCTCATGAATTCGAATGACCAGTGGAGGAAGGGGACGGGTGATCGGACACGTGATGTGGTATGCTCCATCTGCCCAACTCCAATGCTCAACGCACCCGCCACCGCGACAACCAACAATGGTGTCAACGGCGATAACGAATCTAGACGACAGAGGAGCATCTACACGGCGTTTGAAAAAGCAAAAGCCACCCACGTATGTTTTTTTATCGTTCGTTTGGAGATTGGGACTTGACATGCTTCAATCCAGTTATCAAGGCAGCTGCGTCTGCGGCTGCAATACGCAAAGCTGAAAGTAGAACACGGATGGTAGGTCCTTCTCTTTAGTCGTCTTTCTTTTTGCTTACAATGACTGGTTCAGGATTAAACAAAATTTGAACGAAGTCGAGAACCTCTACTTTCGTCATTCCCGCAAGTCCCGCCCAGAGTCTGAGCCAGACGAGTTATCGGAACGTGGAGAACTGCGTCCCTTGGCGGGTGTGTCCAGACCGGATAATAACATCCCCTCGCCGTCCATCAGTTCGTTCATGGATGAAGGAGCTCCAGTGGAGGAACCTGTTCAACCCCCAAGTAACGACCATCGACCCAACTCCCCAACAAGGTCTATGTCAGTACCAGCCGAGGAAGCGACATCCGTAGCACCGAACCCAGACGGTTCGACCCCTCATCACCAACCGACAATTAATCCGACCCCGCAACCATCCTCATCCCTCACGACCCACTCTCCAGCGCCACAGAGTTTATCTCGTCAGCCAACTCTCCCCCCCTTGGGTGGGTCTGTTTGTCGTTCTCCTGGTAGTTCATCTGGGTCGACCTTAACCTATGACTCGTTCTGGTCCTCCCACTCTTCATCATCACTAACTTACCGGAGTCGACTCTCCGAGCCTTCTTTTGCTTCATTCAAACAACCATTCACCACCTCCTTCACCCACGCACAGAAATCGAACCCTATCATCCCGACCTTATCATTTCCCTCCTCCCCTCCGAGTTCACATTCCTTGCATACAGCGATGGGTTCATTTCATCACGCTGATCTGGCGTTGGCAGGACAGGAGAATGGATCATATTTACCCCCGCAGCCCTGAAGACAGAGGTCGGATAACTACACTGATTCGGAGGTCATCGAAATTTGAGTCTGAATAACCCATGGCAGAACGTTTGTATCATTCCACAGATTAGCTTAGGGGATCACTGGAAAGTATGGTATAGCTGTTGCAACGCCCGATCATATGTGTGAGGCATGTGAGAGCTTATACTATGATCAGTTTTGCCCTACACCGCACGCGTTGATGCGTACCTCAACATGTCCTTAGCAAAAACTACCTGACCGAAGACCTTCTCTACATCAAGAACCTCGTAAAGTCTGACATCATCTGGGATATTGCAACTTGCGCTCGTGGAAGGTGCCTGGGGGTTTGTAGGGGCGTCAGAATTATCTCTTACCGCCCACCACACCCTTCCCGGAGGGTACAGACGGTCCATCTGCATGTTTGCCTCCAGGGTTCTCCTGATGGAGAGGAACTGTTGAGAGTATGAGATGAGGGATGTAGGTGTGGGGGGTGTGAGGTATACCCAGTCCAAAGACCCGATGTCCCCATATCCTGCTTTCTGCATTAAGGCCCGCCTGAAGATGCCCGTATACCCCTCGCCGTTTCCCCGTTCATCCGCGTCGCATAGCCAGGACGCAGCGGAGGTCATATCACGGACAGACCCAAGCGACAAGCGAGAGACAACGTCGAATGAGAAGACGAAGGAGCGCACAAGCGGCGAAGAAAGCTTCGATAGCCTCGAGTCTAAAACGCACCTAGGAAATGATTTCTCAGCAATGGGGGTTAAAGGTGGTAGGATTCACGCAAAACCCATACGGGGGAGCAAATGCATAGACCTGAACCCCGCGACCTGGCGGCAGGCCACCTTGGCGGACCGTGCGACAGCTTCCCGGATCTGTCCACATCTAAAGGTGATACGGCGTTATTCATGGTGTCAACGCAATGCAAGGAGAGTTTACCAATCCCAACATCGTACAGAGTCCTGCGCCAAGACTGTGCCCGCACAGAACAAGGTCATATGATGGATTCCTCTTCAGTGCATCTCTGACCACAAGCCAGACTGGCCGACCGACACTCCCCATCTCCATCGCCATCTTGTGAATGCCCGCATGTACTTGGTAGTTTTCGCCACTGATGGAAAACTGCGATGCAGGTGGAGACAACCCAGATGCAGTACTGTTATCTAGAAATCCGGGGTATGATCCGGGGATGGACTCGAGAATATCCTCAACGTCAATGAACGAATCGTCGTCGCGGTATAAGTCCCCTCTAACGGGTGGTGATGACGGTGGAGGATCTATTTGCGTACTATGATCAAGGTCAATTTCTTTGGACTCGCAGGTGAGGTCGACAGCCAAATCGCTTAGAGACATCGTGCCTGTGAACCGGGTGATTTTATTATGACCTTGGATTGAAACATCGGCCTTGCCCTTACCTCTTATTACGAGCACGACCTGTTTTCTCCTATGGTCACTCAGGACCCAGTATCTGGGCATCTGTGGTTCGACTCCATTGATGGCGTCGAGTTGGGTATCCAAGGATGACCGGGCGTGGCTATGGAATATATCGTGATCGTGTCGTCCAAGTAGAAGATTCCACCACGAGTAATGAGCCAAGTGTGGAGGAGCCAGCGAAGGTTGTCTCTCCGAAGCATCAATAGCTTCGGCAAGATTCGCCTCATCGTTGGTTGAGAGTCCGGGAGAACCAAAAGTGTTCGGAGAAAGTCCGAAGAAAAGTAGACTTGCACCCCCGTACCCCGCCAGAACGAGCTTAGAGAGACGTCGGAAGTCCAGATAGAGGTCTACGTTTGTGGCCTGGCGGTTTTCGCGGGGATCTTGAGGTTCATCTTCCAAGGCTTCGCCGATGTCCGCACTTATGATCTGACCTTTGCTCCCTGGGAAAATGACATCCGCCGTCACGCGGAGGGCTGGGGTTTTGCAAGCAGGGGATCGAAAAGGGTCCACGTCGGGAGGGGAGGGATTGTGGAGATGTATTTCTCTCAGGTAGGAAGACCACTGTTTCTCTTGCCACTCGTGAGTCAGGCCCTGCAATGTGGCCCATGCGGCGAGCGCTTTGGCAACCTGAAGCACCGAATACCGCTTCTCCGGGAGGAAGTGTTTGCCAACTGGATCAGTCCATTCTCTTCGCACGAGTTGGATGAAACTACCTAGAGAGAAGGTCGCTTCTTCCCCTCCAGGCATGATTGCGGAAACAAAGTCCAAGGAGCCGATTGCTGCGGTGAACGAGGTCGATGTCAAGGACTCTGATATGAGTATCGGGGCCAACGTGATTTGTTCGATGACGGAGAGCGTCGAGGCCACAGCACTCGATAGAACGGACCCTGCACCGGTGCGTCCACCAAAAAGACCATAATCTAGCACAGAGCCGGTAATACCAGCAGCGGTTGTGGTGATACCTCGTGTTATGGAGAACTGGGAAGGTCTGGATGAGCCATGAGTGAGCTTCGAGAGGTCAATGAACGTACGCCGAGCCGGGTGCCTAGCTTGGCTGCGGTAAAACCGATGGACGTTGCGACAGAGGCTGCGTCAAGTCCTGCACGGGAAATCTTGTCGAATTTGAGGCTCATGGGACGTTCATTCGCCTGCTGTACCCTGCTGTTTCCAAAACCCGGCTCACTCCTCGGCAACTTCCGTTCGCCTCTCACCCACCGACGCGCTCATGATCCCGTTACTCGTTTGCCTTGCTGCGCTTGTGCCGTTGCTCACATTTGCGTACTCGGATTCTCCACCGGTTGTTGCATGGACATCCCATCGGTATGTCAGTTCCTTCAAATGTTGACTGGGTCACAAACAAGTATTGCAGCTCCAAGACCCTGGAGAGCCTTCCATCCACGGCCACCAAACCGGACCACTTCCAATCTATCTTGGAGACGATTCTCTTCAATGACGATATTTGCCAGCACGACGCGGTGATTCTGGTTGATCATCCAGGCGTATGTACCTTCCTGCACAAGCATATTCTCCGCCTGAACTTTGAAATAGCTCAGAGCTTCCCACCTGAGGCGGTTGGACCAATATGCCCCCCTTGTTCGCAGAATTTCTGCAGCCGCGTCCTCTATTCAACTCCCGTACACTCGCTCCAGCATCACAGACCTCCCATTCAACAATCTTGCGGACGCCGTCTCCCGCCGTTGTGGTGCTCAAATGATCAAGATGCAACCCGACGAAGAGATCTTGAACAATTTTGGCAACAAATACGTTGTTTCAATTGCGTTGAATCCAGTTGGTCCCCCTGCAATGTCCGCAAACGGTAAGCCTAATTCCTGTCTCCCTGTTTTCCGTATGCTCAACAGTGTTTGAAGTCATAGAGAAAGTGGCCTCCGCTTTTCCGGATCATTTAATCATTTACTCTTCAGATTCGTCCCGTTTCGTGCGACGCCAGCTTGGGGAGACTCCGGACTCGGGCTCATTGTTCTCAGCACCAAACCACACGGTGGCTGATGGTGGCATCCTGAAACGTTACCAATTGCTCACCCCCGGTCTTATCCTGACTCTCATTGTGGTGTTCTTCGTGCTTGTACCAATAATTGTGCTCAGTGTCAATGCGCTTGCAAGTATACAATCCCCCCTCCGGGCAGAAACACCCAGGTCTTTTAGTGCTAGAGATAAAAAGAATCAATGATACGATATGCCTTGCTGTACTTTGAAGGTTGCCTAATAAAAACTGCGCATTAACGCGAACAAAGTACAGATCCCAGAACTGGCCCTAAACGGTGAGAAATCCTAGTCTATCTGCAGCTCCTCCGCGAGTACTCGATCCATTACTTCAAGGCAACTCAAGTGAAACGGTAGAATGGGGTTTGCTCTTTCTCCAAGGTTCCATCGCGCATCTCCCAACACAGTGAGCTCATGAAAGTTATGGATAATATCCAGGTGGGTATCCTCGTCGGAGACATGGAGGTGCGATCCAGCTGACTTGACGGTCAGCAAGAGGTGCACGCGCAACATGGACACCGATGTATAGTCCGTGTCTGCAGGGACTCTAACCAACGTCGCCGTGGATAAAGGGCGGATGCCGATCCCTGGCGCCGCCACGTCGTCCGGCTCCGGTACAATGTTTTCGATCGCAAATGATGAATCGGCCGGAAGGGGGGAAAATATGGTCATGGGGGCGGCATGGATGAGAGCGTAGGTGGTGGAGGAGATATCCTGGAACTTCATCGGTGGGGCAGCCTTTGCAAGGCCAGAAAGACCCCGGGAGGAATTTTTGGGGGAGAGCAAGGTCCACGACGCATCTGAAGCGACAGATAGGAGGGAGACATGGATGGGGGATGCTCCCCGAATGGATACCCCCAGAGATACTTTTGAATGCCAAGCTATTCGGTTGCTCAGTACATCGGTGAGCTATGCAAAAGGGCCCAACTGACCTTCCATTTCCCGTTCACCGATGGACCCGGCCTTCGAGAAAGTGACCCTCCACTCTACATCGGTCCGCTTCGTGAAGAACATGGCAAACTCCCATACTTTGTTGACAACGAATTCTTCGGGAATTCCGTCGTCTGGTTGATTGAGCCAAAGCCCCAAGTCATGGCCGCTACCCCTCTGGTCTATACATGACGCCATTACCCACTTTCCGCACGTGCTCGTACGGTATCCAACGTGGAGCAAGAGATGACGGTCCATCACATCCAGGGATCGGGCAGGAGCTTGCCGGAGGAATATTGGCCTGGGGTGTTGCGGGCGGGAGAGAATGAATGCAGGCGATTGCACAAAGGTCCTGACGCTTTCCTCCTGATCAAACAAGGGGCGAGACATACCTCTGCCCACTGACTTGAGCAGGCGATCGTAGACTGATATCACGAAAGTGGAGGTAGTCCCTTGGTCATCGTTCACCGGGTCGCACACCATGGACTCCGGCACAAATTGAAAAAGTGTGGATGTAGTCGGTGACCCCTTTAGAGTACGTTTCGCAGCGGACAGCATTTGTCGGAAATTAGAAGATGCCAGCGTCATCATGGACAGAGGTGTGACGATGTAAAAAACTAGATGCTCAGAAGTTTCAACCTTGGAGGTGAATGTGGCTTTGGGTCTTATCAGCCGGCGTAAGCATTCACCAAGGACCCGGAGACTTACGAAGAAACTTTCGGATAGAGTCGAACCGTACTTCAACGGCAGATCCGGGTGATGAGCCGTCCGTGAAACAGCCAGGTTCATGAGATCCAAAATTTTTGGACTACCATGGTATGAAAAACTTGGTTGGTGTATGAGAAGTACAGACGCACTGTATATGCAATAGAGACCCGCTTGAACCATCGTGAAGCACGTTCAAACATCTCTGTTCCTTCGCCCTCATAGAGAACAAAGCCATTCACATTTTTCTGCCCCCCCACTGGATGCAAGCCGGTCTTCTCCCAGAAGCGTATCACCGAGGGTGAGATGTTGATGATGCTTTTTCCTTTACCCACACTAAAAAGAGGCGGTTCCATGCTTTGCAAGGAGGATGAAATGTCACCCTGGTGGGGCTGAGGTGAACCAGTTGCTACAAGATACGATGGTGAATAGCACAACATGTAACAAAACAAGATCGTACCTAAGTCAAACAAAGTGCCCATCTCTAAGGAGGTATGGTTATCGTCCAATGTATTGAGTGCGCTTGCGAGCTGTGACACGTCGCCTTGACAAGTTCTCGGGGTACGAAAAGCGTGATGATGGTTGACCTGCCAGCTCTCTGCCCACAAAGGGTTCTCCACTACTTCTCTAACGAGAAGACCCGCTGCGGCTTCCCAGGACCTCAATTTTTCTCCCAACATCGCCGGGGGGGATACGGGTGTTGGAACTGATATGGTTGGAACAATGGTTTGGAGGCCAGTTGCAGTCAAGACGGACGACGGGGAATGTAGCGAGCGGCTGCGTGGTAAAAGGTGACTGTGATGGAACTGACAATCCAACAGTGAAGGACCCAGCGGCGTGAACTGCGGCGGGGGTGTGCAGGGGCGGTCCAGTAGTACAGAGATATCCGCCGCTTCGACAAACCCAGTACTTCGTTCATCGATAGATTCCATGTCAGACCAATCTTCGCCTTCTCCCTCTAATAGCGCACCTCCCCAATCATCCCCCGGAAAGTTTTCCCCTTTGGCGCCATTCCCATTCAAGGGGAACGAAGGGCTTGTTAGTTTACGAACGACCGATATTCTTGGGTCCGTAGCATCGTTATATCGAAACCGCCAGCCAGCATTGTGCTGGGGAGTGTTGGCAACCCGTACAGGTCGCTGGCCGGGGAGGGAAAACTTTCCTGAAGCATATTTGTGGTCGGAGGTCCGATGCATTGGTGCAAACCATATAGGATCAAATATCGAAGACCCGTGGACCGACGAGGGTTTTCTGAGGTCGGGACTTGCTTGAGGGGTGGAGGGTGTAGAATGTGGTGAGGTGGATGGGGAAGGCACGAATTCCACCGACTCCATGAGTACCGATGAATCAACCCGCGGTGTGGAAGTCCATGGGGAAGGGGAAGGGGACGCGGGATGTTCGTTGCCAGCTATGTTCCCATGGTGTATCGTCGCTCCGATGGTCGGAGGGGTGGGAACTGCAACCAGCAGGGTAGCTCCACGTTGCGGGACTAGCGGATCATGGAGGAGACTCACTGACGGTGCCTGATCCAGATAGTTTTCATCGAGGCCGGGACGATCGAAGAAATTAAAGTCATCATCGGTGAAAGCACCATATATGTTATCCAGATCCATCGTAATGCCCGTCTCGTCACCAGCGCCAGCACTACGATCCATTGTGTTGATCCCCATACCAAAACCCATCTCATAGTCGATTTCCAAGGCGGGGAATTGGTCGGCGGTCTGGGCCCAGGAAGAGTTGAAACCAGGGTACATTTCGTAGGGGCTAGTGACCTCCGGTGATTGCTCGCGTGTCGCTGGAGTGCCCTGGGCTTTGTCCTCCAGATGCGCGTCCGGAATGTCGAAGAGGTCGCACGCTTCAGCTGAGGGAGGCTGATTCACGTCTTGGCTGTCACCTACATTCACGCCCACAACCGGGGGAGGGGATGCAGTTTGTCCCCGCCCCGGGTCGTTCGTGCGGATAGTGGGTGGCTGCGATGATAGGACAGGATGCGTGTGGTTGTCTCTCTCCCTTTTGATCCGCTCTCTCTCCCTCTCCCGTTCCTTGGCAACGTAATCAACGAACCCGCTAACCTCCCGCGACACACCATCGACCGTGATTTCGGCACGAGAGGGCAGAGATCGAAGGGAGCGTGCTGAGTGAACGGCAGCACGGGTAGGCAAACCGACTGGGGGGATGGCAGGGATGATACTCAGCATGGGTTTAGTGTCCTGGGGGGAAATCGGCGGCACATTCACCGTTGTAGATGAAGGAGGGGGGATCGAAGGGTGAAGCCGAAGAGATGTGGGTAGCTCTGGAAGGGATAGGAGGCCCTGTCTTGCTTGTGGCGACTCCGGAAGAAATGCGAGACACAGACTGAGTGGCCACACAATACTTATACCTTTCTCCTCTCCGCGCTTGTTCTGCACGGCTACCCAAGCAATTACGTACGAAGGGCCGTCTAAATGTTTCCCTGTGGATTTGTGAAACAGGTCTTTCCACCCACCCACCCCCAGCCCGCGAAGGGAATCTTCGAATTGTGCCGTTAGCGCATTAGTGGGTCCCGTGTACGGCCCGAGGTAATAGGCGGGGGTGTTGAATGGAAGTAGTTTTATCGGCGAACCGGGGATGATGTCGGTACTCCGTGCCAGAGGAAGCAAGTCGACCAGGCGCAGGATTGGGTGCAGTAGGAGACAAGAACGAGAAAAGTGGACTTCAAAGTGGCAAAATACGAGTCGTCTATGAAATCATAACATATATGGCAATCGGGAAGAGCGTAAGTGGATAGCGAGACGAACCTGTTTCTGGATCGGTGGACCCACCCAGTGCCCCAGTCGGAGAACCCATCTGCCCCGGCGAGGACAACACCATCCTGACACCGAAATGTTGGGAGTGGGTCAGGAGAGCCCGGAACACTTCCAAGTCGATCCGATACGAATTCACGGATGCTGTGCAACAGTTGCCCGTACACAATTCGCAGTGGAGAGCGAGGGAGTTGGCATGCGAGGGGCCGTGGCAAAAATGGGGGATCAAGGGGGTCAGAGGGGACAACCAGACATTTTAGGCACGGCTCATCGGCAACCGAGCAAGCGGCACTACATGGGTAAAGTCCTTTGAGAGAGAAAACGGAACAGGCCGAGGCTGCGGGGTGGAACGAGCGAGAATTAGGTGCCGGCAAGGCCTGTTGGGTGAGAAACCGGATGGAAGAGACGAGAGGGGAGGACATACGGACTAGCCCATCGAATCTGAGGTTGAGTAGTGCATTATGAGGAGGAGATCGTTGGTCGGATGAGCTTATGGCATAGACGTAGAGCAAGGGAAGGCGGGGAAGAATTTTGACGGTGAAGAGAAGGGAGTTTAGAATGGAGCGAGAGTCGGAAACGAGGCATCTGCGTGCAGACTCAATGGCAGATATATGGAGAGATGGATCAAGAGCACTGGATGGCTCGAAGATGGTGTATGCGATCAGTGGCTCGGTGGGCAAACGCACGACGGATGCGAGCAGGGGGGTGGTAAGAGATATCTGTGGGGGGAGTTGGGCCAACGAAAGCGAGCCAGTACTGTCGACGTTCGGTGTTCCTTTCGTCGTCATCGCCTTCTGAGGCTCTGTCCATCCGTCGCGGTCGTGTGTGAGGGTGACCGACGGCACCCCAGACGTGCCCCGCCACCGATCGGGGTTTACCGACATTCCGCCACGCCATTGCCCTCCCAGTCTTTCTCCCGCCTCGGTCGATTTTCGCTTTCCCCTCCCCTAAATTGTTCCCAGAATCGTCATGCAAGGAGCCTCCAGGCCAGCGTCTGCTTCCAACAGACCCACGGGTTCTCCAGCTCCCCGCCTCCAGTATCAGGTCAACTCACAGACTAACGTGCTCGACTCGGTCCACGGGCGTATCCTTTGTATTGCCGACATCCGGGGACGCCTATCCGCCCTCAATGACATGGCGAGGGATGTCGATGCGGTTGCCGTTATACACACAGGAGATTTTGGCTTCTTTGGTTTGTGCATCCCTTTTTCTTTTTGTACCCGTCCAGCCCATTGACGGCAGCAAAAGAATCCTCGAGCTTGGAGAGGATCAATGACAGAACACTCCGTCACCTCACGATGTACTCTCCTCTAATCCCTGCGGCACAGCGAAACCACCTGCTCGCCCCAGAAAATCCCCCATCCACAATTCGATCTACCGTCAACATCTCCATGTTATCCGAGTTCCCTCTCCTACTGTCAGGGCAGATAAAACTTCAAATCCCCGTGTACACTGTCTGGGGAGCATGCGAGGATATCGCTGTCGTGGAAAAATTCAGGACCAGGACCTACGACATCGAGAACCTTCACGTACTAGATGAGGCAACCACGAGATGTTTGGACCTTGGTGGCATCAAGCTCCGGTTACTCGGCCTAGGGGGTGCATTGGTTCCTCACAAAATGTTCGATAATGGCGACGGCAACGCGACGATCGCTGGTGGCCAAGGCACCATGTGGACGACCGCCCTCCAGATCGGCGAGCTTGTTGATACTGCTCAACGCGTACACGACCATACCGAAACGAGACTGCTCGTGACACATGCCAGCCCTGGCCGTGAGGGCATATTTGCACAGCTTGCGCTTGTCCTCAGGGCCGACCTCACTATATCCGCTGGGTTACACTTTCGTTATGCAAGTTCTTACAACGAATTCAGTGTCCAGGGCGATTTCCAAGGTTTCAGGAATAAGTTGCTCCTCGGGAAGGAGAACTTTGATAGGGTGTGGGAAAGCGTCAAGAATCAGGTCGATGCGGTTACCGACGACCACCAGCGCATCTTGCTAGATAAGGCATTATCTGTGGTCGAGCGGATCCCCTCCCAGAACCCTTCTGCTACCAATCCCGCGGTTCCATCGGAGGATCCCGCGTGGAAGAATTGCTGGAACTGGAACCTCTGTGACGCAGCCTACGGATCATTGGTACTTGATGTAAAAGACGGTCGTGTAAGTGCCGAGCTGAAGAGTCCAGGTGAGGGGGGGGGCGC